>Ga0209443_1001550_pt1 | contig 14289 bp, 11 predicted proteins | sample LauGreBMM110DCMD_2_FD_187571 | JGI IMG/M metagenome (GOLD analysis project Ga0209443, IMG submission 187571) | Freshwater lake microbial communities from Lake Michigan, USA - Su13.BD.MM110.DCMD (SPAdes) (version 2) | ecosystem: Environmental > Aquatic > Freshwater > Lake | place: Lake Michigan... | reverse complement strand
TCGCTTGCAGAGGGTTCACTTGCTGCGGGTTCACTTGCAGAGGGTTCACTTGCTGCGGGTTCACTTGCTGCGGGTTCGATTACTGCGGGCTCTTCTTCATCCCCAGATGATTCTAAATCATTCCATGTATTTTTATACTTATCATTATATTGTTTTGTAGTATGAACTTTTTCTGGTTTTTTAATATCTAATGAATTGATTAAAAATTCTTTATTTTTCAAAACTGAATAAGTATTTGGTGCCCTAGTAATTGCACTTGCTTTGTTATTATTTGATGGTTTAAATGACCCAATTAATCCTTCTGAATTTAAGATTAATTCAGATAATACATATTTTAATCGCCTGCTACCATTGTTGCCAAAAGACCGAATTGATTTAATTTTATCAATTAATCTTTGATATTTTTTTATATCCCTTACACCATAGTAGATATACTTTACCATAGTATTTATTACTTTAATACTAATATCAACACTTACTGAATTTTCAGGCAATTGTTCCATTGTTAAAAAAATGTATAAATATTGGAAATATAGTATATTAATATACTATTACATATATTTAATATACTATAAATTTATTTCCATTACTTGGGCTATTGGGATTTTTATATTACCATATTGCTGAATATATGAATACATTGCTAATAATTCCATCTTTGTAATAATCGTTAAAGGGTCTTCATCTTCGCTTTCGCTTGCAGCGGGCGCCGGTTCATCTGTCATTACCATAGACATCGGTTTAAAAGGATTGGGGTCACTTGCAGTTTCACCTTCGCTTTCGCTTGCAGCGGGCGCCAGTTCATTTTCAGTGAATTTTGGGTAAAGCCTTTTTTCAACACCTTCGCTTGCAGTGGTTTTGCCGTTGTCGGGAGGGTCATTTTCAACACCTTCTGCTGTGCTATCCATGTCATTAATGACATCAGCCTCATTAATGTCATCAGCCTCATTAATGCCATCAGCCTCATTAATGTCATCAGCCCCATTAATACCATTAGCCGCATTAATGTCATCGTCCTCATTAATGTTATCAGCCTCATTAATGTCATCGTCCTCATTAATGCCATCAGCCTCATTAATGTCATCGTCCTCTATATGTGGCGCATTATAATTACTTAGAGGCGGTTCATCAGTGTTCATATTATTTCCCCCATTATAGTAATTTATATCAATAATAGCATTTTTAATTGTAAAATTATCTTCCATGACCTTTATAAAAAAAAATAATATATATATTATTAATATTTATTTTATGCCTTTGGAGATTTAAAATGCCGATTTTTTATTATATAATAATCTTTATATTCTTTATTTTTTATTTAAGGCGCTATTGCCTTTACTTTGTAGCACTAGCATCGCTGCTTGAGGAGTTTGCGCTCGAATCAGCAGAGATTTCATCCAGCAGAGATTTCATCTCTTCAGCGTCGCATTTGTCCAATAACTCTTTAATTGATTCAGACATTGTTTTAAACACTTCATATTCATGATTCTGTTTTTTTTTCATAGATGGAGATAAATTATTCACATCAATCAAGCCGTCTGCCGAAAGGGCTAAGACTGAGCAACGATATGTCAATGCCAGCACAATGCCCCCAATAATAATTACATATTCATCTCCATCTGGTGGTTTAATAATTTTTGCGCCATTTTGCAAAAGGATAGCCATCAGGCGAATAAACACCGTCATATCAAAATCAGCAGGGGTATCAAAGTGAGTAATCGGCATTGTAGTTGTGGTTTTTACTAATATATATATATAATTCAAATATGATACAATATATACAATATATAGTATTATATAGTATTATATTATATACAATATATTATATACAATATATTATATAAAATACAATATATAGTATTGTATAAAATAATGCCCTCGCCTACTTTATTAGTTAAAGGCAGTTTGGTCTTATCAAATGAAGCAAAAATGGCCAAAGCAAATCGAGATTTGCCCGTAAACTATATAGTGTCTTGGATTAAAAATAGAATGCCTGAATTTGGATATAATAAAGCCAATCTAGAAGATCGAATTTTAGTTGTAAGAGCTGAAACGGGTTCAGGCAAGAGTACAGTATTGCCCGTAGAGGTATTTAGAATTTTACGAAATAAAACAACCCCATTATCCGAACCATATGTTGGAAAAAATGTAATATGTACACAGCCTAGAGTGCTAACCGCAATTGCGCTCGCAAATGATGTATCCGGCAGAGAATGGAATCCTGATATTATTTTGGGAAAAACGGTTGGCTATCAAACGGGCCCATCATCCAATAAACCAAATGCGGGGTTATTATTTGCAACAGCCGGTGTATTATCCGTTCAATTGGAAAACCAATCAGATGAGGATATTATGTCAATGTATAAATTTATATTAGTAGATGAGGCCCATGAGCGCTCACAGGACTGTGACCTCATGTTGATGTATTTAAAAAATTTTTATATAAGAAATAAGGGAAATAAAAATCTGCCCTTTTTATTACTAACAAGCGCAACATTTGATATTAAGAGATATGCGACCTATTTTGACATTAGCCTAGATAATACGGTAGAAGTAATTGGCCGAGCATATCCAATATATGAACATTGGCCTAAAGATGATATTGTAGATTATGTTGATGAATCTGTAATAAAAGCAATCAAAATACATGAAGAAAATATAGATGATAGTGAGGATAAATGCGATATATTGATTTTTGCACCCGGTATGAAACATATAGAAACAATAAAGCTACAATTAGAAGAAATAAATGAAACATATTGCATGCCTGATAGCAAACATAACCCATTTTTAATTTTAATAATAAATAGGGAGAATATTAATTCTCAATCCGATGATTTTAATATTATGTTTATTAAGCCGCATTTATTGCCAAAAATAAAAGGCAAAACGGTAAAAAGGCGAATTATAATTGCAACTATTGTTGCAGAGACCGGATTAACCGTAGATACATTAAAATATGTAATAGAATGCGGGTGGAATAAATCTGATGAATCATATCAACCATATGAAATATCTGGATTAATTACAAGACCAGCGCCAAAAAGCAAAATTAAACAAAGAAAAGGCCGCGCTGGCCGAATGTTTCCAGGGGAATTTTATCCATTATATACCCAAGCATCATATGAATTATTAGATGAACAACAATTGCCAGATTTTATTACTGGGGGGATTAAGAAGAAATATTTATCCATTGTAAAAGAACAACAAAAGCAAAAAATATTAATGCGACAATTTCCTGATTTTAGAGTTGAAAATATTACACTCTTAGACCCCCCTCCTATAGAATCTTTTATAATGGCTAATTCAAGTGCGGCATTATTGGGTTTTATTGCAGAAGATGCGCCTTTGCCGAAACAATGGCCTCCTAATCTATTAGATGAAAATATATTTGGGATTGAGGTAGGGTTTGGCTTAACTAAATTGGGGCATATTGCCTCCAATATCAATTCAATTTCAATTGAATCAACGCGAATGATTTTATTAAGCTATATATATAATGTGGCTTTAGAAGATATGATTAATATTGCAGTCATTATGACAATTGATAGCGTTTTTAATATTGAGGAAAGAAAAAAAAAACATGAACCATACGGGATAAATATACTATTTAATAGTATTCCGCATTACAAAAATATTATAAATGATATACATAAAAAAAAGACAAATATAGAAGGGGGGAAAAAAAAGAAAAAATTAAAAACAAATACAGCAAATGTGGCGGAAAATGGTAATGTTTTTGAAAAAGACCCAGAAAAAGAATTAGACTATATAACTCTCAAATTATTCTTTTCAGATAATTATATAGAATATCTATTAATATTTGAATATTTTATGGAGGAATTAAATTCATTTCATAAAAAAAATGGAGGGGGTGCAAATAACCCTTTTGAAAAAAGGCTTTACCCAAAATTCAATGAAATTGAAACTGCAAGCGAGCCCGATGCAAGCGAGCCCGATGCAAGCGAGCCCGATGCAAGCGAGCCCGATGCAAGCGAGCCCGATGCAAGCGAGCCCGATGCAAGCGAGCCCGATGCAAGCGAAACCATTGAAACTGAGCCCACTGCAAGCGAGCCCGCTGCAAGCAAAACCATTGAAACTGAGCTCACTGCAAGCGAGCCCGCTGCAAGCGAAACCATTGAAACTGAGCTCACTGCAAGCAAAGATGGCCCCACATCTGATAACGGCGATAGTGATCCCACATCCGATAACGGTGCTGATTTTTTTACAAATAATTTAAAATATTTTGTCACTAATGATGTAGATAGTTTTCAAAATTGGTGCAAATCAATAGGATTTGAATATTCTGCATTAATGACTGCAATTTCTAAAAGAAATGAGATTATTGATGAATTATATTCAGTTGGTATAAATCCATATAATAATGAATCATTTAAACTTAAAAATATATTAAATGATTATACTGAAAATAACATACAAATTTTATTAAATACTATAAAAGAAATAAAAAAATGCATATATGGCGGATATTATAATAATTTATTAAAATTAAATGATGTAGATAATTCATATTATAATAATCAAAATATCAAAATAAAATTAAATGAGCCATTTATTAAAGCCGCTCTATTAAAAAGCCATAATTTTGTAGAATATAAACCAAAGTGGATTGTATCTAATTTAATTACATTAAATCAAATTTCTAGTGTTGATGTTGAAAAGCCAGCCCCATTATTATATAATATAGTAGCAAATAAAATATCTATTTTAGATGGTTTTATATATCCAGATTTTGATAGATATTTGCCAAAACTAGACATTAAGTCGCGTGCAGCGGACTCCAGCTCACTTTCATTAAATTTTGGGTAACGTCACTTGCAGTGAGCTTACTTGCAGCGAGCCGATGTCTATGGCAATGACATTAGTTCATCATTCCGCCATCAAAATCGCTATTCCATTTTCCGGCTCGCAGTGTTTTTGCGCCCCCATACATGCTATCTCCATATGACATAGATTGCTGTTGGCTTTTAAATAATTCATCAGATGAGGTGCCCAATTCAGTAGGGTCTTTCAGGGCCGACCTCCTATTTGATAATGATTGATTTTTGCCCATTTCTCGCTGAGCATATCCATTATTCCAAGTTTCCGGGTTATATGTATGTTGCGCAATATTCATTAAATGCGCCTGTTGTGCATGCGCAGCCTTTCCATACATTGCAATATCTGATTCTTTCCATTTCATTGTATCCATTTCCATATCTCTTTTCACCTTATGATATAATTCGGGATTTTTTGACTTTAATATTTGCATCTCTTGAGAATTTTTCCAATTCATTTGATTCAATGCGGCCTTGCCTTTATTAAATTTATTTTCATCATGATTATAAAATGCGGCCTTTCCATATTGGGCACTTTCACTATCACCCCATTTATTTACATCGTTTTGTCTATATTTTTGAACCCTATGTTCTAAAATGGGCGCCGCTTGAAATTTATTTATAGTTTGCTCATTATCTATATATTTCTTAAATATGGAAGAATCAATGCCATCTGCATTTTTTTTGTAGTGTTTTGCCGGATCTAAACTCGCCCCATTATTTGCCGCTTCAAGGTCAGGGGCCTCAAACGCCATTGTTCTTTGCGTAATGATATCGCCGGCAATTTTTCTTTTGCTTGATGCCGTATTCTCTTTTAAGCCCTTTACAATCATAGATACCGTTTCCAATCGATTTGCAATATTATTATTATGTAATGTCTTCTTTTTTATATCTGACGTCCGCTGTGGCGCATAGCCCTGATTATAATTTGCATTTTCAGTCGAATCCTTATAGGACTGCCCATTTTGGATTTGCTTATAAATGGCGCCAACATTTTGGGAAATATTATGGCCGCTCATATTTTGCGCCTCGGCAGACATATTCGGATTCATAGGGCGCATATTTTCTTTATTTGTGGATAATTGCGCTCGCGATGAGGCTGCATTTCTTGCTGCGAGCCCCATAGATGCCGCCAATGATTTCTTATTAAATGCCTTGCCCCCATTACTAGAATTTAACAAAGAATCAATAGAAATATGATCAGATTGCATATTGTTTAAATTTGCATGAGTATTTATATTTGTGCTTGTTCTCATATTTGTATTATGTTTAGTATCGTAGAAATCTTGGTCAATAACATGCTTGTTTACATTTGAAACTTTCTGTTTTAATTCTGTTCCCATTATTGCATTTACTTGGCCGCCTAATTCTATATATTCGTCATAATCGCCCGCCATCTTATCAAAATGAACTACTTTCATATTCGATTTACGAATGCTATTTTGGTTTTGTTTCCATGTTGAGACATCCGCGGCAACATTTCTACTTTGGGGCTTTCCTTCTTTTTGCACATTAAATACTTTTAAATTATTGGCTGTTAATTTTTGTATATATTTTTTATCATAACTAATTGATTGATTTGTCCATGGGCGCTCGGCAACGTGGTTATCGTCATTTTTGCCCATCTGAGGCTCCACATTAAGAGCATGGGCGGTCGTAAAGCCGCGCATCTGTTCCAATCTTGGGTCATTTGTTGCCCCTCTGGGGTCATTTCCAGTAAAGCCAACAAATAATTCGGGATGGCGAGGCAAATCGGCACCATGGCCGCGGTTGCCATTATATCTTAAATTCACGGCAGAGCGCGAAAATGATGGGTCGCGCTGTATCTGATCGCTTTCAAATAATGGCGCATCTGTGCCCCAATCAATAATTTCGCCTCGTACATAATCTTTATATGTATCGTCATCTATAATGGTGCCCATGTCAGTTGCTTCATATTTTGGCAATATTTTTGAATAGGGAATACCTCCATATGGCATCGCCTCTTTAATGTTAACCTCTTCATAAATATCGCTTATCATAATTTTTTATGAAAATAACCCTTTTATAAATTGAAAAATTCAATAAATTGAAAAATTCAATAAATTGAATTTAATATATATATAATAAATATTATACTTTTTAATTTTTGATATACAATATATTAATAAATATTATACTTTTTAATTTTTGATATACAATATATTAATAAATATTGTAAATGGGCAATCATAATGGAGGAGGATTTAAAAAAAAAATAAAAAATCATAATAAAACGGGAGGTGGTAAATTATATAATTTACCAATAATACATCAACACAGTTATATAAGGGGAAATACATTACAATCCCCTTGGGTTGAATCAGAGTCACCAATAAACACTAATACTATTGGATACTTTCAGCCCAAAACCATTCCTAAAGAAGATGGCAAAAGTAGTGAATCTTTTTTTATTTTAGAAAAATTATTGCCAACAAATATCGATTTTTGGACTAGTCATGCAAAATTCAATAAAAAAAATATTCCAATAAACGATCGAGTATCTGATCAAATTACTAATAACCCAGAGTTAACCAATGGGGTATTATCTGAGTATATTAGTTCATTTCAAGAATCTTTATTATTATTTGAAAAAATGAATTCAACTATAGTAACATACCCAAAAGAGGATAAATACGATATATTTATTGCATATGTCACAAATAAAAATCCAACAAAAGAAATAATTGATTCAGAATCAATAGAAATGTGCGTTAGTATGATGGCAAAAGATACTATTCCAATAATATCAATAGTTGGGTATTTTCAAAGCAATAGCTATTATAATGGTTCATATATATCATATAAACATAAAAATATATATTTTCAGTTAACTATGTTTTGTTCGTCAATTGCTAAAGTATTATATCCAAGTATATTATATCTAGTAACAAAATTGCCACAATATGTAATATCTAATTTATTTAGTACCATAAATAGAACATTACATATTGAAAATATGGGATTTAATACAAATATATCAGTTGGTTCTTTATATGATAGACAATTAGTCTCCAAATATAAATCAGATATGATACAAGGCGCAAAATCACAATCACAATTACAATCAATAGAAATAGAAATACAACAACAGACTATGCAATTTTACCCACCGTATCAATTAGGTGATATTACACAAATGGCCATAAATGATTTATCACCAAGTTGGGAGTTAAATATTATTAACCCGGATCAGTTATTTAACGTTAGTCAATATTCAGATTATAGTGATATTGAAACTTTTTTTATACCATATGACAATATTGAATGCCCACCCTGGATTTTATCAAAAAAGCCCATGAATCTAGCACATAAACATTTATTAAATTATTATGACGACCCAACTCATTATATGTTATATCCCACAGTAACAATTAATATAGAATTTTTTAAAAAAATATGGGATAAAATATTATCTCCAATAGAACCATTTACCGCTGAAAATCGAAGAGGTTATATTCAGACACAAATTGTTGAAAAAGATGGAAATTTAAGAAAATTGAGACATTTAAAAAATGGCGGTAGTTATAGTATAGTGCAATTTGTATTTGAAAAATTATCACCACATAATGTTAGATTTTGGAAAGAATATGGTCAAATAAATAAAACAGATGACTCAAAATCAATAATAGATGTTAATAATAATAGTATAAACTTGGCCGATGCAGTCAATCCATTTAATGCATTCTTTAAGTTATATGATAGTATGGCAAATCATGTATCTGAAGAAAATACATATGATCTATGGATTGCATATATATACCATGGCAATTGTCTTTCACCATTAAGAACAGATAATATTGAAATGTCATTTATTATTATGGCAAAGGAAGGGATTCCTGTGACATCTCATATGGGAATATTTAAAAATTTAAAATGCTTTAAATATGGACTTAATCCTGCTACAGTTAAGTCTCATAAAGGAATATCTATACCATTACATATATTTGCAATGGCTGCATCTAGATTAATATACCCAGATATTCAATATATGTTAACGCGGCCAGTATCTATAATGACAAGTATTTTATTATCTAAAATACCAAAAGGGCATATATGGGTAGGAACAAATAGAGATAGATTTTTTACATTATATAATATGAAAGAATCATTAATAAATATAAAACAAAAAGATAATACTGCTCTTCGTGAAAAAATGGATAAACTTAAAAACAAAATTTCTGATAACAATACGATTGAAATTATAAATAGAGAATTAGAATTATTATATGAAGATAAAAATCAGTTAATGTCTGATATATTTGCACAATATAATGAAAATAGTTATGATATAATGCCTAATGAATTTTTATTTGAGCCCCCAATTGACAATAAAAATAAAAATTTAAATTTAAATTTAGTTCCAATTGATGATACTGATCTTATTTGGAAATTAACAAAAAAAGATGGAACTATATTAGAGTTTAAATGCCCTGGGTGGTATCTTGCTAATAGTTCTACTAGAGAAACATATTTTAATCATCCAAACCTAAAAACTAATTATGTAAATATTTTTGAAGGAGATCATTTACTAAATGCTATTGTTGATATAGATTTAGCCATAGAAGAATCATTAATTCCATTATTAGACTATACTGATTAAAAATAAAGAGGTAGAAGAATTACTTTTTATTAAGATTGCTTAAAAAACTTATCTTTAATCTGTGTTATAAGAGAGACCATTTACCTATATAAAAAAACTTCTGTTAGAATAATGGAGTTAGTCCATTATATATTGCATCAGAAGTTAATAATATAAATATTGTACAATTTTTAATTGAAAATGGGGCAAATGTTAATCAATATAATAATGATAAAGTTAGTCCATTATATATTGCATCATATTATGGACATTGCAATATTATACAATTACTAATTATAAATTGTGCAGATGTTAATAAATGTGATAATACTGGACATAGCCCATTATATGGCAGCACAAAATGGCCATTTAAGTACTATAAAATTACTAATTAAAAATGGAGCAGATATTAATCTATACTATAATGATGGCTTCAGTCCATTATATTGCGCAATAATGAAAAATCATTTTGATATTATTAAATTATTATTAGATAATAATGATATTATTATTTCAAAAAAAGAAATAAAATTAATAAATACAAAAAAAGAAAAATTTATTGAATATGAAGAAAATAATGCAATCTGTCATAATTGTAGCAATGAAAAAACTGCAATTTGTTCAAGGTGTAAATTTGTTGGATATTGTTCAGAGGCATGTCAAATTGAACATTGGAAATACCATAAAAAATTATGCAAAAAGACTTTTTTAGAACTCCAGGGGTTTAATATTATCTTTTATTGCATTTTATCTAATATTTCTTTTTGTATTCTTTCAATATCTTCTTTATTTGCTTCTAATAATACACTTAATCCAAATTCAGAGTTTTTTAAAATTTCTGAAATATTATTCCAGTACATTTGTGGTAATGTATTTAGGGTTTCTTTAATTTGCTCCCCTTGAATATCATATTTAAGCATGCTTCGTGGGATTGATACATTAAATTTAATTTTATCTATGGCTTCTATTATAATTTTAAATAATTCTCTATTAATCATTTCTAATGATTTTATTTTCCAATCACTCCCATCATACACTTTTGCAATATTTTTTTTATGTAAATAAACATTTTTATTATTTGGGTCCGAATATACATTATCTGCAATTTCTAAAAGCCCTAATGATATTAATTTATTATTTTTTTCCGCATTTTCTAATTTTCTTTTTTCTTTTTCAGGTAATTTTGCATATTCAGCCGCCGCTGAATATTCTTTTAATTGTGCATTTAAAATATGTTCTTTTATAATATTAGTATCCAAAAATGAATTAATATGTATATGATTTGTTATATTAATTGTATTATTACAATTTGTATTATTATTTATAGTTTTAGGTTCAGATAATTTTTTATTATTTACTATCAATTTTAATTCATTAACTGTATTTTTTAATTCTTCTATTTCAAGTTGTGTGTTATCAAGTTTTTCTTTATTTTTTAAAATTTTACATGATTTTAAAGAATGGCTTTTTAAACTTTGATTTGTTGTAAAACACCTATTACAGTGAATGCATTGAAATCTACGATCTTTAGTAATTGTATTAGTAATACTGCACAGAGTCTTTTTAGTCAATTGATGTCTTTTTAAGCCTCCATTAGTGGTGAATGTTTTATTGCAAATTGTGCAAATATAGCTCATCTTTAATAATATATATTACTTTTTCTTAAAAAAATAAGATTTTGTTTTACTTTTTCTTAATCAAATTATGTATATATAGTAATATATCTTTAATACGATATCATATTGATAATATTAGCAAGATAAAGTAAACAGAAAATGTAAATGTAAATTTTATATGTATATTTTTCTATCTTAAAAAATTTGAACTCAAAAAAAAATTTAGCTATAAAAAATAATATATATCTGAATATTAGGCCAAAATAATTATTTAATTTATTTTAAAATAATGATTATAATTATATTTGAATATTATTAAGGTAATAAGAAAGTATGTGATTTGGTGGTAATTCTGACAATGATAATAGCGGAAGTTCTGGCGGTGGTGCTGGTGGGTGTATTATATTAATAATACTTGCATTTGTTATACCAATATCTATTATTTTAAGTGGTAATAATACAAAAGCGCCGCCAATAATGATGCCCTCAAATCAATCACTTAGGGCTAATTTATCTTATTTGCCAACTATGTTGCCAACTATATTGCCAACTATATTGCCAACTATATTGCCAACTATGTCTCCAATACCCTTAAATGAAACTATAAAAAAAAATATATAAACGCTGCACTTTGATATATTTTTTTTTGCAAATTAATAAATTTTATTTTGATTTACATTCATACTTCTAATGTTCTTTTTGACAAATATTATTGCGGTTAACGTGATATCATTCTGGAAAGACTATCTAGTTCTGCTCTTCCCTTATGAATAATTTCATCGCAGTACTCAGCCAAATTAGTATTCTCTGTTACAATGGTTGCACCATCAACCTTTTTAAAGAACCATACTTTTGTTAATAAATGGCTAATATTGACAATATCTTTTTCATCGCCATGATAAATTAGCAATACTGTAACAGTTGTGCCTCCGTTATAGGTCTTAATATCAGTGTTTAGAAAATTAAGAACATTGACTAAAACCCTAAGCCTCGATTCGGAATCTAATCCTTGTTCAGGCTCATCTAACACAACTACTGTAGATTTGTTCTTAATTACTTCAAGAAGAGTAAATAGTAGTGAAACTTTCATTAGTTCCCCACCAGAATATTCTTTCATTTCAGCATCAAGATCAGAAATGGTAGTAATCTTTTTTTCCAGTTCCACAATTGAGACCAACATCATTAAAACGGCATTATCTTCATAATTATTAAGCAATTGTCTCAATGATATTTTTGACTTAGGCATTGATGACCTCATATGTTGAGAGAGACACTCAAAAGTCTTGCTATATTGGATTGGTAAGTATTCTCCATCTAAACTCGCTCCATACAATGACCCCTGAAGAGCCTTTATTAATGTAGTCTTCCCTATACCAGTCATTCCTTTCAATATAATTGCATCATTATTCAAAATTGACAATGGATTTCCAGAATAAAGTCTTAATTTGCCGACAGAGACATTTACTTTATAAGTAAGGCCATCTTTTGGAAATTCTTGTTGAGGTAGCGCATCTTCTCGCCCAGTTGTATCCATAAACCAATAAAGAAACTTATCAAAATCTTTACTACGAGATGCATAAGAATTTGCAAAATTTGAAAATGTCACAATGGTTCCTCTCAAATCGTCAAAAATAATCTTAAAGAACAATAACTTGGTCCAATCAGTAATTGGAGTCAGCCCAAGAAAAGTAACCATTGCTGAGATGATAGTCATACCGCCAGCAATATTATCCCATCCCCTATAAAATGAACGCTCTAAAGCATTCGTTTCATCTTCAATCTCTAAAATTGCATTTGGCCCTCTCTTTCCCATTTGGAATAAGTTTAGAGTCCACTTTAGGAGCCCCACTACCCACTTTTCTCTTTCTTTCATTTGAGTTCTGATGGCAGCAAGTTCTTTTTGCTTTGGAATCATATAAAAGTAAAAGTATGCCAAGTATATAATACTTGTGGAAAAGATAATTTCCCAATACCCTTCTAATATCAAGATGGAGGAGATAGTGATGAACTTTCGAGCGCCACTAATGAGAATAGGCAATCCCCAAGAAAATATACTATAAAGAGAATTGGCTGCCCGATCAATCATCTTTTTAAAATCAGTCATATCCTCAGAGGCCTGTTTATCAATTTGAGGCAAGTTGTTAAAATAATCAAGGACCAATCGATTCCACTCTCTATTGATGCGAAACATCATATCAACCTTATAATTGTCAAAATAAAGTCTCATTATGGAAAGCAATATTGGGGTGAAGATTATGCCGGCTTTGTATTTATACATCAGAGAAAATGTCATCAATGATGAAATTAATTCAATGGCAATCAGCCAAAGAATAAAACCCCATCTGTCCCAGTATGGGACAATTGAACAGGCCAGCCAAAATAGCTTTAGTTCATGATTGCCTTTACTGGGCACATTGGGTGCACTGGGATCATCTTTAACGTCAATTACTATAGAGTCGCCATTGGCAACATCATCTTCTTTAACGTCAATTGCCACATAATCAGCAGGCTCAGCCTTATCAGCAGTAAATGGTCGCAAATAGTCCTCTAATTGCGCCATAGTTTTTTAACATATAAATACTATCAAATATGAGATATAACTCTATTATATCATATATGGCAATTACTTTAATATATGTATTATATCATTATAGATTTCATCTGTGGTTTTATACAAATATTTATTTTTTTTTGCTCTATCTTTTTCCCTTTTTATATTATTTTTTAATGGCTCTATTGGAATATAAAATCCAGCCCTAACTTTATATTTTTTTAACAATAATATAGCAATTTTATATTTAGAGAAATTACTATTCATTAATTTCATAATTTCAGTATATTGTCTATGAATGTTATTTAACTCTCTAATATTTAATTGATTAAATAACTGCTCTTCAATCTAAAATCCCAACTTTCTTGAATACCATGAGAAAATTCACCAATTCCTATTAATTTATAGGATAATATTTTATTCATATTTATTTAAATGTTTATATATATTAAATATATATTGATTGATAATTCAGTATTTATATTCATAAAATGGCACAAATTGACCTATACAACTTTTTATCAGACAAAACAATTATACATAGTGAAGATGCAACTGACTATGAAACTGGATTAATATATTTTGTCATAAATGTTTTAAATCAATACATTATTAAATTTTTATATAAAATACATATTTGAATATTGAATATTGAATAAATATATTAAAAAATTGATTTATTTA
>Ga0209443_1001549_pt1 | contig 14300 bp, 5 predicted proteins | sample LauGreBMM110DCMD_2_FD_187571 | JGI IMG/M metagenome (GOLD analysis project Ga0209443, IMG submission 187571) | Freshwater lake microbial communities from Lake Michigan, USA - Su13.BD.MM110.DCMD (SPAdes) (version 2) | ecosystem: Environmental > Aquatic > Freshwater > Lake | place: Lake Michigan... | reverse complement strand
TTTAGTCGTTGAAACTTATATTTTTAGTTTAGTTTAGTCGTTGAAACTTATATTTTTAGTTTAGTTTAGTCGTTGAAACTTATATTTTTAGTTTAGTTTAGTCGTTGAAACTTATATTTTTAGTTTAGTTTAGTCGTTGAAACTTATATTTTTAGTTTAAAAATAATATACATTTAAGATTAATAATTGAAATATTTTTTTTATTTTGTAGAGCCAAATGGAAAAAACAATTTACATAGAAGGATTTTTAGTATCATATGATAAATATAATAGGGCAAAATTAATGTTTATTGATGATTATGATGAATTAAAAAAACAATCATTTACAAAATCTTATATGATGAATAAACAAAAAAATAATGTAGGCAATTCGCCAATTGTAGATAATGATACATGTATGATTATAAACTGTAAAAAAACACAAGTTGCTTTAAATAAGTTTTATTCTAAAAATCAGTCAAGTTTAACTGATGTAAATACACCTGATGTAACAACTCGTATATTACCATATATACCAATAAACCAATTACTTCAAACTAAAGTGGTATGTAAAGTATCTGTAAAAAAATATAAATTTATGAATAATGGTATTTTAGTAGAAGGATGGAATATAAATTTACATAGTATGACGAATTAATTTAGATTTTGGAAATAACTTATTAATTTAGATTTTGGAAATAACTTATTAATTTATTAATGTCTATTTTTAAATTATCAAACTCGTCTTTTAAATCTTTAAGCATTTTATGATTTTGAATGTTATTTATAAAGACTTTCTTTTTTTCTTTATGAATTATACCAACATTCTTATATCCAATTATGTCAGTTTCGTTAATTAATTTAATATCATCTTCTGATAAGTTAAAATGCATATACACGTCTGCATCAGTCCATAATTTAGTTAAAGGCGGTAATGGTATCCATTTACAAGTATCTCCTGATAAATTATGAGACATTTTTCGCAGTGATAACATAAAATTAGGTAATCTACATTTCATATAACTTAATAATGATTTTGCTTCATCTTCACTATTAATAGTAAACGATATATAACTACCTGTATGAACTTCGTTTGGTTTACCAATAAATATATTACCAAATCCACTATTTGCATCATATGAAGCTTTCGATGTAATAACTTTCCAAAATTTATACTTATTTTTAATTTCTTTCTTATTGATGTATTTTTCAAATCCTTTTTGCTTCGATACATAACATTTAATATCATCAAATGTTTTTTCCGATTTTAATCGCTTATCATTTGATTCAACATTAAAATATCTACCTAAATATATTTTAGTAATTGATTCAAACAATACTAATTTATCTATTATATTGTCATATTTTGTATCAATAACAATATCATATTTGTTTAATTTAGTCATATAATCGTTAAATTTACAATCACCTTTATATTTAATATCTTTCAAAAAGTAATTAACACCACCTTTAATATCAACTATATTTCCAAATATTTTAGATGCATCGTTAAAGTGTTTGATATAAACAATGTCAGTTCGGTTTAACATATTTTTACGAAAACTATCTAATCCTTTACCTCCTGAAAACCATCGGGATGGTATTACGAAACATAACAAATCACATTTTTCAATATAATATTCTATAAATTTATTATATAATGCAGGTGCTGATCCTGTTGATTTTGCTTCTTCGTTATAAGGCGGGTTTCCAATTACAATATTAAACCGATCAATTTTAAACTCTTTTTTAATGTCTAATTGTAAAGAATCGCCTTCATATAAATTAAGTTTAAATTCTCCATTTATATTAAAAATCTGCTTAACAATAAAACAGTTCTTTTTGTTAAATTCAGCCATAAATAACATCTTTTCTATTATATGCTTTTTACGCATATAATCATCGGGTATTTTATATTTCAAACCCTCCATTAATTTATAATAAATTGCAACTGGAAAGTTTCCCATACCAACTGTTGTATCACCCCATTTTAATGTTTCATCCTCAAATATATTTTTTTTATATATTTTAGTATAATATTCTTCCAAATCTTTTAACATTTTATCATTAATAAAATTCATTGGCGTAAAAACCTCTCCAAATTTCCTTTTTTCAATAACTTTAGGTTTTAAACAATCATTAATTAGTTCCAATAATTTCACTGGATCATCTATTAAACTTTGCAATGACATCTTAAAATTGATTGATATATATAGAAAGATTTTTGGTTCAAAAATAATTCATATATTAAAATTCCTATCAAAATATTTTAACACTATAGTTTTTATAAGATTTATAAGATCTTTTTTATCCCACCAAATCAAACACATATCATTAAATATTTCTAATAGTTCTGGATTTTCTTGTATATCATTTAACATTTTAACAAAATCCTTATTAATACTTTTAATCGTTAAAATACACGTTAAAGGTATAACATAAGGAAGCACATCTTTAGTAAATGATATTTTAATTTCTTCACAATTCTTAGATTCTTTCTTTTCTTCACAATTCTTAGATTCTAATACTTTATGATCACGCCCTGTTGGTAATGTTTGTAAAATATCACCGTCATCTTTAAATTCAATAGTTGCTATTAATTTATCATCATTTATTGATTTGATAAATGATTTATTTATCATTTTCTGCATTATTGTATCAAATTCTACATAATCATTATCTAAGGTTCGCAATAAAGATTTAAAACTATTAATTGGATCAGATTTCCAAATTTTCATCAATTTAGATATTATTACATCACTATTTAATTTTTTTTGTTCCATCATATCAACATCAATATTAATTAAGTGATTTTCAATAAGATACTTAAATTTATCCTCAATGTTTTTATCATTCTTATATATAGTATAATTTACACATGTATTAATAATACGACTAATATTTAAATCGACAACAAAGCCAATTTTCTTATTATCGCCTTCTGTCATACATCTATACATTTGTTGTAAAACTTTGTCTGACGAAAGTGAATTATTCATTAACACAACTACATCACACATATGCAAAGTAATTCCTAATGTTAACATATTTCCCGCTAATAAAATTAAACCAGACTTACCTTCTGATTTTGCTATTTTTTCTTGTTTTGTAATGTTGTCTTTTATATCTTTTGCCAAATCTTTATTTTTACGATTAATGCATAATACATTATAATTTTTAAGTATAGGGTCGGATTGCATTATTTTTTCTAAACATATAGAAATTTCATTAATATTATCACTAGGCAGAAACCAAATTTGAGTAAAAGGCGTTCTTGTATCTTTGGATGTGCATAAATTTAAAATTCGTGAAAACATAGATTTATCACCGTTTTTAAAATCGATATCTTTATAAGAACCTGAAATAAATCGTAATATAATCGCTACTTCGCGCTCATAACGAAACCTGGTTTTTTGCATATTTAATGTAAACAATACATCAAAACAGAATCCGTATTTACTTCCCATAATCGCATTTTTAATTATATCATACCTTTGACTATCAAACATAGTAGTAATCAAATACAAATCGGGCATGTGTGTATATGACGTGAATATATCCGCAATATTCAATCCTTTGTTTGTGAAATAATCAATAGTTTTCAAAATACTTATTTCATCATGTTTATCCTTTAATTTATTAATATTTGATTCATTTAATAAAATACTTTTACAAATTTGTTCGTCTTCAATATCCCAATACATTTGACATTCTTTTGATATATTCCATTCATGTAATGGTTTATTATAAGTTGCCGTTAAATACACTTTAATAGTAGTTTTAGATGAATATGAATCTATAATAGATTTAGATAAATCAGTAGTTCCTGAAAAATGATTTTCGTCAAATCCAATGATATCTAATTGTAAATTTTTAATTTTTGAAATAGTTTTTTCATTTATATATTTTTGAAGGAGTTGTTTAGACATCACAAATATATTAATATCACTTAATTTTAAATCATCGATATTTTTAGAACCTTCAATATGATGTATTGTAAATGTTTCAAAATCTTTAAATTTATTAAACAAATCATCTGTAAACTGAGGAACTGTTTCGGTTGGTGCAGGTGTGATAATCATAACATTTAATTTTGGTATTTGAAAATGTCCCGATTGAATCAATTTTTTCTTTACTTCAAATCGTTTAATAATTAATCCGCCTAACATATACGTTTTACCACTTCGGCATTTGCATCCCCATAAGAAAGATTTATTACCTTTTTCAATTAAATTACTTGTTTTTTGTGTAATAAGTTCTTGGTGAAATCTTAAATTTAATTGCAACTTAGGTGATAAATATATTTCATCATAATTAATTTTATTATTAATTTTATTATTATCACTTGATTTTAAATCATCCATATGTTTTATCATATCATTTTTAAATAATAAAAAGTATTTATTTAAATCACCAACATCTAAAATAGTTTGTTCTGTCATATATTTTGTAATATGATTACTTGATACATTTGCATTTTTTACTTTTTTTAAAACAGAATTTTTATCAGGAACTAATAAATAAATTTTAAAGTTTGTATAAATATGTTTATTTTCATCAATTACGGAAATTATATTTTGAATATCATAATAATTAACTGATTTTTGTTTAGTTATGTCATCTTTAGTTTTAGGATATTTAGAACTAATGAATATAAATGTATTATTAATATTGTTAAATAAAGTTATGTCTGAACAACCGCTCGCATTTCCGCTATAAATTGATTCTTTTAAATAATGTGTAAATGTTGTAAGAGGTTTAATTTTACCATTATTCATATTACCAATCATATGTGTAAAATCAGACGATTGAAAATAATCGCAATACCCAAATTTAATACAAATATCCCATAATCGTTCATAAACAAATCCTTTTTCAGATTGAGTTTTATAACTTTTGATAATTTTGTCAACATTATCAAAAGTTATAATATATTGAATAAATTCATTAATATTCATATCTGTTCTTAAGATTAATAACTAATATATTATAAATTCAATTTTTATTCATAATATATTATGTATTTTTTGGAAAATACATCAACTTAATTTAATATATTTTAAGTTTTAAGGTTTAAGTTTAATTTTTAATTTTTAAAAAATAAAAAAAAAGAAATCAACAGAAAAAATGCACTTAGTTCCATATAATGTAAATGTAGAATTAAAACCGTTTGGTTTACATAATTCGGGGGCAATATGCTATTTTAATTCAATGTTGCAATCTTTATTAAGTTGCACCGCATTTATTAATGAAGTAATTAAAAATAAAGAACAGTATTCAACTAATCCAGTTGTTAAAAAAATAATTGAACTTATCGAATTGTCCAATAAGTTAAAGTCGCCCTCAGAAAACCACTCGGCTGTTTCCAATAATTTATCAATTTATAGTGTATTAATTTGGAATGAAATGGCTATGTTTATATGCAAAAAAAATAAAATTAATATAAATGAATTTATGTCAGGGCAGCAATGCTCAAGAGAAGCCTTTGATTATCTTATGGAGTGTATGGAAAGTTTTAAAAATATTAAAAATATATTTTTACATAGATATAAAAATAATATTTATTGCCTTGACTGTAATAAATGTGTATCATCGGTTAATACTATTAATAGTATAATTCTTGTAGAACCCCATTTACAAAATGATCAAATATCAAAATTTAAAGTATTTGATAATTTATTGACGGCTAATACAACCATGAACAGTTATATAGAAAAACAAACTGGGTATATTGATTCATTTTATATATGCCCAACTTGTAAAAAAACAGGTGAAAAATATAATATTAATTATTTAACTATGATACCTGAAGTATTAGTTGTATTATCTAAAAAATATAGAAATGGTGAAAAACTAAATGTTTATACAGAGTTTCCTAAAGAATTAGAATTTAACGGCATCAACAATACAAAATTAAAGTTTCATGCTGTATCTCAAATAGAACATGCGGGCAGTTTAAATGGCGGTCATTATTGGGCAAATTCTCGAAGGAGTGATGGTTGGTATTGTTTGAATGATAATGGTGTATCAAAATCCGATTTTTTACCAACGAATAATACATATATGGTATTTTACCATCTTGAAAGTTTGTCGTAAAATTAATTGATCTTGATAAAGTTATATATTTTATTTTTTTGTATTTTTTTGTTTTATTGTAAAATATTGTAAAATATTATTTTTTTTGTAATATTTTATTTTTTTTGTAAAATTTTATTTTTTTTGTAAAATTTTATTTTTTTTGTAAAATTTTATTGAAACTCTTGTAAATCAAATATACGATTACCTTCATATTCTGTAATACTTTCAGTAATAGCATTATTTCTATTGGCAACAGGATCGCTGACCCATGCAAGCTGGTTTCTCATAATATATCTCATATAGCGTTGCAAATGCACGAACCATTCCATATATCTAACTATACGAGTATTATACCTTTCTTTACCAATATCATCCCAACCAGTTAAACCAGTTGAAACACTGGACATGGTAAATTTATGTTTGCTATCAGATTTGTTTATGTATGATGCATGTTTCGAAGCTGAGTTCATTCTTGACGCATTATGAATTAGTGTTTTATCACTTATTACTTCGTGCAATAATACTTTGCCCCACAATTGATCGCTTAAATATTTGGGTCTATTTAATTCTAAACCATCATTACCAAGCATAATCGGTCTAACAGAATCCAAATTTGTAACGGCTGCAAAAGGTTCTGTCAGATGTTTAACTAATGTATTAATGGTAAAACTGGGTGTTCCTTCAATACCTTTATTTAACTCTTTCACCAATAAATCAAATGTATGAGAATAATTGAATAAATTAATTAATGGTATTTCGCGTTGAAGTGCATGAAAGTTAATGGGCACTATATTCGCATCAAGTATATTATAAATACGTAAATCTTTACGGTTATCAGGTATTTTACTTGATGTAGTAGTTATACACTCCATCATTTTTTGTAATGAGTGTTTATAAGAATCGTTTTCTAATAATAGAGTTATATTTTGGGTTTTTATAAAGAACTCAGCATCCTTAGCACCAAACGCATGTTTGCCCGTTTGACATGATAAATTATGTAATATATTGTTTACTGCGGTACCACCAGCATCTGTAACGGTTCCTTTAATCTCAAAGAATTCCGTTGCTTTATCAATTTCTTCATCACAAAGATATGTTTTATGATATATGTAATCAACGGCATATCTAAGCAAATATGTGCTGTATTTAAAACAATCAACCATATGCCGCTTATCATATGATGCGGGACCTCCCATTTTTGAATTATATATATTTAAAGTTTCTATAACCCCAGGTGCCAGCTCAATATTAGGTTCATTATTATCAGATAACAAACCGCGAGTGCCATATGCAAACTTAAATTCATCTGAACCAACACCCACTCTTCTATGCGGAATCAACCCTTTGTATGAATAATAAGAATTATGAGTAAATGCACCACCATATTTAGTACTATTATTAGCAGTTGTTTGTTCTGTACCTTGAACATATGTGTATTCAGGTTTCAGTGTGTTTTTAGCCGCGTTACTATAAAATAAATCATTAAATTTATTTCTATTTCTTATATTTAATAAATTAGCCTTATCTCTTACCTCTTTTTCTGATGTGCCGTTTATAATTTCATACATAGTACTATAATTATTATCAATAATACCTGGTCTTTTTTCTCTATTAATTTTATCAGCTTCTGATGCCAGGGTGACTAGTTCTTTATAGGATGTGTATGCTGCATGAGATGAAGTAATAATTTTTGCAAATCTTATTTTGAGTGGATCAATCGTAGCTTTATTTGTTGTATGTTTAGTATCTATTTTGTCTAGTTCCCCTACTATTGCATCAATGGCAACTAATGCAGGTGTGTGTTTTGTATTAAATGCTGTAATGCTTACCGACAGTGATGCATAAACAGCCCTAATATCTGTAATATATTTTGATAATTCATCTTTGATTCCAACTACTTCTGCTAGTTTACCCGCAATTTGTTTTGTATGGTCATCTTTATCCATATTTAATGCTTTAATTTCACCTATTAATTTTTTGATTGCTGTATTTTTTATATTATATACTACAGCATTATCATAAATTTTTCGCATAATGGGTTTTACGGCATTAAATTCAACAGTGGAGTTTGCATCTACATTGTTTATAACAATTGGATCAGCAACTTTGTTCGTGTTTACAGTATTACTAGCAGCAATTTGGCCAAGTTCTTTATCACAATAAGAAATATTTAAGTTAGTAATAAAGGCATCAAGATTGTTTGATTCGGTATAATTTTGTAAATCACCTAGACCATTTGCTAACTTATCAATTGCTGTCTTAAATTCAGTGTCATAATTTGGAACAGCGACTCTCGGATTAACATTAGTAATAGCAGCATCGGCAGCTATCGATTTTTGTACTAAATCAGTAAGTTCTTTCATATCAACATCAGATTGAATGATGCCACCAGCACCGACACCAAGTGTTGTATAGGTGTCGAATTTTTTATTTTCGGCATCTGAAGCGGCATACCCCAAATTAGGAATTGTAGAACCAGTTATAAATGCGTTTACTTCAATCAACTTAGCTGCTTTTTGTTTATAATTAGTAATACATAATCTACTTGTAGTAATTATAGTTTCTAATCCGTCAGTGTATTCTTTTTCTTGGGCTACCATAGTTTGTACTAATGCGGATTTCAAATTGGTTTCTAAAGTTGTTATTTTTTTTTCTTCTGTTTCTGTATTGTTAGCTTTAAAAATATCATTCTCCTTAGTATATTTACCATAAATGCCTGTCATATCCGTTGTTCGGGCTTTAGCAATTGTTGCAGCGGGCGTTGGTGCAGCTCTTGTTCCTGGTTTAACAACATCGGCTATTCTGATATTATTGTTTAATAAATGTGATACATGCGATAAAGGCATAAATGGTAATATATTATTGCGATTTTTATAATCGCTTATTGAATTTTTATAAGTTTCAAAATATATGGGAAGATCGTTTAATTCTTTATATGAGTCGCGCACACATTTTTGTAATGATTTTGCGGATGACCCCAAATATGATAACACATTTATAAAATATGACTTACATTCGGAATCACTTGTTGTTTTCCCGTTCATTAAGCTCTGAGCATATCCAGGAACTCCTGTATCAGAAATTACAGTATCGGGAATGTTGCCGTTCAAATTAAATCTTGATTGTTCAAGTACTGTTCTCAACATATCAGCTCTGCCAATTATCAGATTTAAATGTTTTTCAAATATAGGTAAGTAAGCGGTCATTAAATCTTTCATATATTCAGAAACATTAAGAAGATTAGGCTCGGCAAATTTAAGAACGGGTGTTGATGAAGACGATGTTTTAAATGTGACTAAATTTTTTATGGCGGCGGCTTGAGTTGCGAATATAACAGATTTTTCACTAAACATAACATCGGCTTCTGTAAATTTAGGCTTTTCTGGGTTACCCTTTACTTCTGTTATATCATCTAAGGCATTTCCACGCATGATTTCACCAGCATTTATACCGTTGGCAAACTTTTCTAACAGTGGTAGATATATTTTGCCACTTGAGCTATCTATAAACATGTTAATATAATGAAATATAAGTCGGTTAAATTTAAATATTAGTCCGTTATTACCATCTTTACCTTCGGCAACACCAATTTTATAACTGTCCCTAATATCCCAATCATCATAATCATATATATTCATAAATCCCATTCCAGCACCTTTAATTAGTGGATGTTGTATGCTTAATATAGAGTCTGCATCTAATATTTTTTTTATTAATGATTTCCCATCAGTTGCCGACGATGGTACTTCAACCCCAATTTGGCTAATAGGATACTTCATAAAATTTGTAAAAAGATCTCTTGATATAACTAATGCCGAGTCAAAACTGAATAGTGAATCTTTAAATGCTTCATAATAGTTGTCTCCTTTTGTTTCGTCACCCCATGATTTCATAAGAAATGTATTTGAGTCATTTAAACCACCACCATATTTATTTTTAATTAATCTATCGATTAAATGTTCTTTAATAAAGAATAATGAAACAACATTGGTAGATTTATCAATTGCATCATTATTTGTTACCGCACTATCCATATTATTTTCATACTTTTTAATTATATCATGCGGTAATAATGTTCTAAATTTATTTAACGATTTTTCAACACACTCAACTAAAGGAATAACATATTCTTCTAATTTTTTAAAGCTTAACATAGGATATTTATATTTACCACTGTTGCTAAAATACATCTCAACTAAAGGATTCTTATCACATGTTAAATAAAATAAATGTTGTAAAGCTCTAGTTATAATTTCGGGTTTTGATTTAACAGTAGTTATCTTAAAACCATATTCTATATATAAGTCTGTTATTTTAGCACTGTCATAGGGGTACACACTACCACGCATGAGAGCTTTAACATCAGCCTCTGGGGTGTATTTTTCAAGACATCCAATTGCAAATTTATTCCATTGATTTATAATCTTATACACCGTGTATAAGATTGTAAGTGGGTTAATTACCGTTTCATGAAACATAAGCATAACATCATAATCAATGTTAGAATATGCATCAGTGCCCATAATAGTGGTTTGTATAACTTTAAATTTTTTAGAGTCGTCATCTGCAGAATTAACTCTACTTTTCGTTTGAATAATTAAATCATCAACACTTGCATGTTGCAATCCCAAATCTCCAAACTTTGAACCTAAACTTTTAGTTATATCCAGTTTAAGACCATCAGCAACCTTAGTTCTAAAGTTATCAATTTGACTTTTAAAATTTTTATAAAGCAATCCCGTTTTCTTAAGGTTTTTATACGTTGATTTTACAAATTTATCAGATGGTACTTTATTTCTTCCAAACTGCTTATCGGCATCTAATATATCAAAATTAACATTATCAATAGAATCATATTCATTTGAATCGATCATACCTCTATCTTTATCTGCTATATAGTTATTAATTTCATCCTGTTTAATAATACCATAACGTAAATTTATTTCAGCAACAAAGTTTTCCATTATTTTGATACATATATCAGACCCATATTTAGATTTGTAATGTGTGTATATATCATTAATACTTTCTACAATATCAATAGAAAATGATTCAGTATAACCTCCGTCTTTAACACCAGCAGCATCCACAAAAATTACTTTAATAAATTTATTCCAAATACCATCAAACGATGGTATCATTGATATTAATAGTTCATTTGCCGTAGCTGACGAAGTCGATGCACTTGTAATAACAGCTAAAGTATTAAATTGAAACAAGTCACGATACCATTCGCCTAATAGAGTTAATCTTACATATAATTCAACAGCCTCAGGTATAATTTTTGGTGTTGTACTACCACCCAATATTTGTCGAAGAGGGCTATTTGCAAGTGAGTTATTATTAATAAAGCCATGGGCTGGCTTTTGAAATAATGCATATATACCAACAACTATAGCCACCTTAGAAACCATTGATTTAATACACATTTCAAAAATTTCAATTGGTTGAATATATTTTTTATTGCCGTCGGTGGTTGTAATATCGCCTATATACAAAGGATTACATACTTTATCGTTAGTATCCATTAAGTATATGTTAAAATCATCGGGTTTCGTTAGTGTCTTAAAAATATCATAAAATGAATTAGCTCCTGATGTTTTTTTCATTATACCAATACTGGATGCTATAGCATATTTTGTAAAAGCCTTAAATATAAGACCTGGCGACATAATCGGATTGACCGCATTCTTTGATGAAATATTTATTTTTGAAAATGTTGAAATTATATTTTCTAAAGCTCGCATACTTTTGAATGATTTTTCAAGTCTTATAATAAATTCCTTTACTGTGGCTTTGTCTGTTATGGTAATACCATCATCGTGAACAGCAGGGGTTTTTCCATCATCATTCAATACTTTATAATAATGTGAATTGATTTTAGGATTTGTATTAGTTAATTGATAAGTATCTCCAAATGATTCAAATACAAAAGCAAGATTATCACCTGATTTATCCGTAAACCATTTTGCAACAATTTCTAACTGTTCTAACATCTTTAAAAAATCCTTAATTTCATCAGGATTAGTTTGAGCTTGTTCTGTAAATGCACTTAAATACAAATCAATCGCTTGAGCAGCCTCAATCATATCAACATTTGCAGATCTCATATATTCCATAAGAAATACATAAGCATCCCATATTTTTTTTCGTTCCTCTTCTGTTTTTTTTGTAAAATTTTTGTTAAAATATGTATGTATTACGCATTTAGTTGGTTCTATATCAATAGCACCTGTCTTATTGCTATATTCTAGTTCATTAAGATTTTCACATGTCAATAACTTAAAAGTTTCATTAATTTTATCTATTAATATACCGCATTCCTCACCTAAAATATTTTCATAGTCAGCCGTATAATTTTTTTGTTGAGATGCAGCCACTTTAAGACTTCCTTTAATATTGCTGATTTTAAAATACCATTCTAACTCGCGAATAGCCTTTTTCATAGTTACTAAATATTTAAATTCAGATTCTGCAACTCCCCCAAATGTATCACCACCTGTAGCACTTCTATCAGCATCAACATGAATTTCAGTCAATGATTTAGTAAAAGTAGCATTAAAATCATCAACAACCTTCAAAAGCCCATTAATAGAATTTGTAATATCCTTAAAATAACCACCACCAACTTCGGCATCACAGATTGCTGATATATTTACAACCAATTCTAATGCTTTAATAAAATCATGTTTTATATACTCAGATTTAACATCCGTACGATACCCACTCAATGCTTTATGTAAATTGTATCTATCAGGTTGAGTTTTCTCAAAATAGTCCAATTGCTTAATAAACATTCTTATATTATTACTAATTTTAATTTCAGACCCCAGTTTTTTGCCTATTTTATATAAGTTCATTATAATAGTAGTATATTTAGATTTAATTTGCTCATTTAATGTACTAAATAATTTTTCACGGAAAATGGCACGTTTGCGTAAAGTTCTACCAATTGATTTTTTATCGGCATGTTTTCGCCCTTTAAATGCTGAATCATAATCATCATATAAATTTTCACCTATTAATTCAGCAAATGATTCGCTATTTAATTCATCAAGAACATCATCGCCGCCATAAATATTAAAACCTCCTTTTTTAGATAAATAATCAACTATGTCATCATGAGATAAATCATTATTCAATAATATGGTGTAAGCACTTATCATTTTATTAATTTCATTGGAACTCGGTTTATTTTTAACCATATTATCAAACATATTAGAATTTAGTTTTTTCAAACTGTTTGCGTTTTTGTACTCATTTAAACTCATTCCAATTTGCTTAAGAGCATCATTAACAAGATAAGCCGCATGAGAGACATTACCACTGTTATAAAGTGTATGACTAATTCTATCACTAAATGCCCGAGTGCCAGCAATAGCCTTCATATCGGAAGATAATCCCGGCATTTCACCCGATTCCAATAAATTAATTAATGATATTCTGGTAGGTCCAATTACCCCATTAACCAAACCAGCAAGGTGAGCGTGTTGTTTTTTAATTTCCTTGGAAATTGATTTATACAAATCTTCTATCATAGATGAATTAGGTGTTTCATTAGAAAGTTTCTTGTATATGTTATCCATATGGTCTTGTAAAACATTTAAATTTTTAACAATTTTGCTAATATCATTTGAAACACCAACAAACTCATTATTTAATCCCGATGTTAATGAGTTTAATACTTGCGACACTTTTAAGCAAATACTTTCGGATGATTCATTCAAATTAACAACATTGTTATCAAATGCTTTATTAATAGCGGTTCCCAACTTTTTACATACGTCTTTATGCACTTTTGAATCTGTTTTTATATTTCTGCCATTGCTTGGATCAGGCAATACTTTTTTAAGTTTTTCAATAATATCAAGTAAATCACCATCTTGAGATACATTCGCCTTAATTTTTAAAACATCAGTTGCATGTTTAGCAATACTTCTTATTAAATATTCTTTGGATTTAGAAGGCACTGAATTTGCGTAATTTTCTAACCCGCCATATTTATTACAATCGTTAACAGATCCACCAGACACACCGTTTTTTGGTGTTATATCGGCGAGACTACCTAAATATTCTTGAGTTGTTTGAATAGTATCAGAATCAGAACAAAATGAGTTGCCCATTTTATATTAAATTATATATATAAAATGTATGATAGTTTAAATAAAAATTAATAATACAACCCTGATATTTACAAAAATAAATTATATTACTTTGTAAAATTATGTTAAAATAATTCAAAA
>Ga0209443_1001547_pt1 | contig 14302 bp, 9 predicted proteins | sample LauGreBMM110DCMD_2_FD_187571 | JGI IMG/M metagenome (GOLD analysis project Ga0209443, IMG submission 187571) | Freshwater lake microbial communities from Lake Michigan, USA - Su13.BD.MM110.DCMD (SPAdes) (version 2) | ecosystem: Environmental > Aquatic > Freshwater > Lake | place: Lake Michigan... | reverse complement strand
GAATGTAATTAAATTAAGACAATGTTCAATATTAAATAAACGTAAACGTTGTGGTTGAACATTCTTTGTTTCGGAAAGAAATGACAAAAACCTCACGCAGAAACAACAAAGGACCCACGATTTAACGTAAGACCCTGTTTTCATGTAGCCAGCATTGAACTACATTCTAACCAAATGTGGAGGGATTTGAGGGGATTTTATAGTTTAGTAGGAGTCTTTGAGAAATTCCTTAAAATCAAAAAAACGTACTCATAATAAGGGGGTGGGATCATATTCCATATTAGACGAATTACAAAGGACAACTCACTATCAATATGTTTTTGAAATAACTTCGTTATATTCATACAACAAAAAATTCCGAGCCCATTTGGGCGTACAACTCAAATTATCCTGGCATAGACGATCTAATCAACAAAGCGAAATCCCGGGTACCGCGTTTCGCTTTTGAGTATTTGGATGGAGGGTGCAATGATCATGTAAATCTTCGAAAGAATACAGATGAGTTAGGAAATGTAGAGTTTCTCCCTTTTTATCATAGCCAACATACAGGATCATCACTAACTACTGAATTATTTGGCCATACCTATAACGCGCCATTGGGTGTTTTTCCCATTGGATTGCAGGGCCTGATTTGGCCCAATTTTCCCGAGATTCTTGCAAGGGGATCGGTAAAGCACAACATCCCTTTTATACTAAGCACTGTAACTACTTCTAGTATCGAACGCATCGCTGAAATTACAGAGGGAAGGGCTTGGTATCCGCTCTACCATCCTGCCGAAGATGCTATGCGGGATGATATCTTAAATCGTCTTGAAGCCTCATGGTATGATGTGTTGGTTCTAATTTGTAATATTCCTTCATTCGGTTTTCGTCAACGGGATATCCGAATCGGATTGGCCATGCCCCCAAGATGACAATGAAAAAAATTATTCAGGTGATGGGCAGACCAACTTGGGCATTGAAGACCCTGTATCATAGTATTCCTGGGTTTGCTACACTTAAGCCCTACACACCCAAGGGACTAAACATGAGTAAACTCGGCCAGTTCATGAACCGTACTTTTTCTGGCAGATTGAATGCCGAAAAAATTGCACCTATTCGCGAAAGTTGCACGCACTATAGCCTCGGGAGAAGATTTTACCTTTTTAGGACGTTCGTTCATGTACGCTGATGCCGCTTTGGGTGATGAAGGAGCTGATCACATGATGGGTATAATGAAGACCCAGTTGCACCAAGTGATGGATCATGTATATTGTGAGCGTGTCGAAGATTTATCCAAACATTTGGTGGGATAGTTATCAAATCCATTAACCGCCAACGATAGAGACAACAACCGTTTTAGAAAAAGACGAATTGAAGTTGAAATTGTAAACAATTAATCTAGCTTATAAAAAGCGGTTGCATTGGTGCTGTAGATTTTTTGTTGATTTTCTGGAGCTACTAACTTATCAATAACAGCTTGGTACTTATGATGCGTAGTTACATAATCGCCTGCTAGTAATGACACAGGCCAGTCACCTCCAATCATCAATTTATTTTCGCCAAAGTGGTCTAATACATAAGCTACATAAGGCTCAATGGTAGTAGCAGACCAATCATTAAAGTTTGCATGACAAGTACCTAGCCCCGAAATTTTAGCATAAAAATTAGGCATATCAGCAGCTTCGGCTATGGAGTCACCCCAAGCACCAAACTGCTCCTGTGTTGCAACGGGTGGATGATTTAAGTGATCAAATACCATTTTTAAATGCGGTATTTGTTTTGCTACTTGTATGGCTGCCTTAATGTGTTCAATTTTGATGCCAACCACTTCAAAAGGAAGGTCATGATTTGCAAGTATCTCTAAACTTTTAATAACTGCAGGTTGGAGTAACCAGTTAGGATCATGCTCGTCATTAATCAAATGCCTAACTCCTTTAAAATATTTATTTTGAAGATGCGATTCTAATTGCCTCCTGGCAGCTTCAGAATCTAATAAATTAACCCAACCCACCACACCAATAATCCAAAGATACTGCTCTGCGCATTCAAACATAAAAGCAGTATCTTCTAAATTATTTGCAGCTTGTACCATTATTGCAGCGCTAACATTAGCATCCTGTAACTGTGCTTCAATATTTGAAGGATAATAATTTTGCATCAATAAAGATGTATCTCCATCTAGCCAACTATACCTTGCTTTTAGTAAGTCCCAACTATGCAGGTGAGTATCAATCAGTTTTCTCATACAATACGGGATTTAGTGGTGTATCAATGGTGGCACCAACAGTAGCACCTGGGCACCAAGCTTCCCAATAGGAATGCTGGTTGTGATTTTCGGAATTTTTTAAAACGGTATCTTTGTCCATATATATCATAGTCATTACCTTTCGCATGTTACCGGAAACATTGGGACCTGCGCGGTGATACAAACAACCTCTATGAAAACTTATTTCACCCACATCAAAGGGTTCAATCACATGCTCAAAATTGTGATGTTTTAATTCGGATTCTAAAAAGGCCTGACTCTCATCACTAATTTGTTTGTCTCTACCTTCCTTCAACCTATTACTACCTACACTAAATTCAAGTGGGCCATAATTAAGTGGTGTAGCTTGTAATGGTATCCAGGCGGTAACGATGTTTTCTGTGACTAATGGCCAGTAATATTGATCGGCATGCCAAGGTGTATGGCCACATTTGGGTTCTTTGAAAAGAGCCTGGTCGTGGTATAAACGATCACCATTTGTTTGCATTAAGTCACTAGCTATTTGAGCTATTCTTTTACTAAAAACAATATCTTTTACAACAGTGGCATGTGTCCATAAATTCATTATTTGTAAAAATGCTTTGTCATAAGTATCGCGCTCTTCTAATGGAATTTTTTGATTATTTAAACGATTTACCTCATTGGAAATTACTATATTCATGTCATCAATAACGGAGGAGTCAAAAATATTTTTAATTTTTATAAACCCATATTGCGAAAAAAATGACGCCTGCTCAGGTGTAACGGTATACGCATGGTTGAGTGCCTCTTTTATTGTAATGGGTGTTGTTTCCATAACTGATAAATTTTATAAAAATAAAAAAAATAATTGACAATATAGCTTTAGCAAACAAAAAGATAAGTGGATAAAACAACTCTTTAATATCTTCATAATTAGTCAAGAAAATAATTGCTAATATTCTACGCAATAAAGTTAAAAAATGAAAAATAAATTACTTATTTTGATTACCTGCATTCAATTTATTGTATGTAAAGCAAATGTAAGATTACCAAATATTATTGGCTCACACATGGTCTTACAACAAAATTCGAATATTAAATTATGGGGATGGTCAGCACCAGCCGAAAAAATTTCAATTAAAGTTAGCTGGGATACAATAACCTATAAAATTATTGGAAGCAGGGACGCTACCTGGATGACCAATATTAAAACACCTAATGCGGGTGGGCCACATTCCATAATAATTCAAGGTGAAAATACTATAAACTTAGAAGATATTTTAATCGGGGAAGTCTGGCTTTGCGGTGGGCAAAGCAACATGGAATGGTCTGGTGATCAAGGGCTACAACAAAGCAAAATCGAAGCCCCAAATGCAACAAATAATAAATTACGTTTTTTTTATGTTTCAAAATCAACTTCCGCATCTAGGCAAGATGACTTAGATGGGAAATGGATGGTCTGCTCTCCAGAAGAAATGATTCATTTTAGTGCAATAGGCTATTTTTTTGGCAAAAATTTAAATGAAAGATTAAACTCTCCAATTGGATTAATTAATTCAAATTGGGGCGGTACCCCAGCTGAAACTTGGACTCCAGAATATATTATTAATAATAATCAAGCTATAAAAAAGGGGGCAGAATCTTTAAAGCCAACTGAGTGGTGGCCTTATAAATCCGAATTAGCATTTAATGCTATGATTTATCCAATTACAAATTTTTCTATAGCAGGTGTTATATGGTATCAAGGAGAAAGTAATACAATTAATTACTACTCATATGAAAAATTATTTACGGGAATGATAGAATCATGGCGTAAAGAATGGAAAATAAACTTCCCATTCTATTTTGTACAAATCGCACCCTTTAATTATGAATATAATTGTATTGGCGCACTTCTTAGAGAAAGCCAAACCAAATCTTCCCTTTATAATAATACTGGCATGGTTGTAATAACTGATTTAACGCCTGACACAAACGATATTCATCCTATCATGAAAAAAGAAGTTTCTTTCCGTCTTTCTAATTTAGCACTAAACAAAACATATGGAATTAAAAATATTAATTGCGAAAGTCCAATTTATCTTTCACACATAATTGAAGAAGACAAAATTAAAATTCAATTTACTAATACAAGTAATGGTATTATTATGAAAGGAAAGGAAATTACATGTTTTGAGATTGCAGGTCCAGATAAAGTGTTTTACCCTGCACAAGCAATAATTAGAGATGATATAGTAATAGTTTTTAATAAAAATATAAAGACGCCAGTGGCTGTAAGATACGCGTTTAACAATACTGCTATACCAAATCTATTCAGCAAAGATGGTCTGCCAATTAATCTCTTTAGAACTGATGATTGGGAAATCAACACAAATACAAAATCAAATAATTAATATTGAAAAGAAGTTCCTATGCATAAGATTACTTTAAAAAGCAGTCTTATGCATAGGAAAATATTTATTTATTCAATACTGTTCTTAAAAATTCAATTCCGGCAGGATTTTCCTTGATTCTACCAGCCAAACTAATTGTATTGACAATAAATTGCCCTTTACCATATTTAAAAGAACCAGTAGCTAGATAACCAGCGGGATCTTCACCAGCAAAATTACAAAGGCCACTAGTTGCTAATGGTTTGAAATTCGGCGCTTTAATAACTGAATATAAAATGGGTTGTATATAATCTTTAGATTTATCATACCACATAAAAAAATCTTTCGGTTTTAATATTGATGAAGCCAAAACTTCATTACTAATGTTTACAAAATAATAATTACCCATAATGGTGGGTTGAATACTAAATTTATTGCTTTCAATTTCATGATTGCCATTAGGCCATTCATTTAGAATTGCCTTACCTCCATTTTTGACAAATAAATTAATTTCAATTTTGTTTTTTTCATATTCGTCAGGACCATCCACAATTAAAACTTGTGCAGTATTTAAAACAGAAGTAAAAGTAAAATTCAAATCTGCGGAAATTTTCTTTGCTTTACTTTGTTCCGCACCCAATACAAACAATTTTTGTGTTGTTTTTTTGATTGTGGGAAATAAGTCCAAATCTAGTGAGTTATGTTCAATACAAATCCCCTGTTCATTAAATATACCTAACTTAATATTTGCGGTAGTTCTTGTTAAAACATTAGGTACGATAAACTGAATAAATCCTTGAAATTGTGGAGCATTTGATAAAATATCAGCTTTTGTCATTTGCCTTACAACAGCTCTCCCATTTATAAATACTTCATATTGAATAGTATGATTTAATGGAATTATATTTTGATCATTCGAAATCCATGCCTCTAATTTTACCATATCTCCAGCCGTGAAAGAATTTCGGTCACTTCTGATTGAAGGTAATAGGGGAGCTAATGCATTACGATAACTAAAGAAGGCTTTTTTAGGTTGTCGATCTACATCCATAATTGCTTTCATCCAACCTGCAGGCCAAGCGTCAATAAATAAATGAACTGCTGCTGAAACATTTCGAGCATCTCTTCTGAATGATTCCGCGACTAACTTTATTGCCCATGCCTGAAAATTTTGACTTTCATTAATCCAATTTTCAAGGCCTACTTGTGTAGGATACCACATGTAATGAAATGTGTTAGTTTGTGCTTTCGAAATTTTATTTGCAGTCCAAACCTTATTCTCTGTGTCATTTTGTGGTAGCCATGTTTTTGGATAATATTTGAACATTGTATTGAGTGGATCTAACCCTTCAGCACCAAATTCTCCACAACCATACAGCCAATTAGGTTTAATCAATTGCCAGTAGCCTTTATAAAATTTACCTAAATCTAAGGCATGCCCATTGTACCAAGTGTTATAACAATGTGCATCAGGAAGTCCTGGACTTGGAGGATCATAATCACCATCTCCTGCTTTTATGACCCTATCAGGATTAGATAATAAAACAGCTTGATCCATCGCTGTAAAAACTTTATCAATGGCCTCAGAATTATCAAAACTGCGTTGAGGACTTCCTTCCGCATTTGGAAAGCGTTCATTCATATAAGTAACCACTACCGTTGAGGGGTGAGATCGAACTAATCTTTCCATTTCCTCAGCTTGTTTCACAGCTTCCGTAAATTGATTCACCCTTAGTCCGCCAAATAATGGCAAGTCAGTTTGGTTTAGCATTCCTAATTTATCACAATAGTCATACACTTCCGATTGCACAGGCCGTTGCGTAAATCTTAAAAAATTCATGTTCGCCAATTTCGCTAATAAAATATCATCAATGAGTTGGTTCCAATTTCTATTTTTTACATCATTTTGCTCAAACCCCATGGAGTTTGCACCCCTTAATCGAATCGGCTTTCCATTCAAAAATATTTTTCCTTTAGGGATATTCACCGTATCCATTTGAAAGCTTCTCATCCCAAAATTCTTATTTACATTATCAACTAGACCATGGGATACTTCCGATAATTTAATTTGTAAATTATATAGCCAAGGTGTATTGGTTTCCCACCATTTAAAATCAGGAATTGCTAATGGAATTTTTATATAATTTACTCCATATTGCATGGGCAGTGATTTGGTTTGCCAATCAGTTGGTTTTACTAAATCACCTATTCCAGGAATATAGGTTGTACTTGCTAAATAAGTTTTTTTTTCAAATAAGGTTGCCTTAAAATTTTCACCATATAAAGACAAATCAATTGAAATGTTTTTTTGATTGTATTCCGTATTAAATATTTCTAACCAAACCTCCGCCTTGCTTTCTTTCGGCATTGGACGAACAAAAACATCTGACACAAATAAAGTAGCTCTTGCTTCCAAATAACAATCTTGATAAATCCCCATGGCTGGCGGGCAAATATGCCAACCTTCTATTGGCTCATCATAACCTAAACCACCAGCAGCATAAATTTTATTACCTACTGTATGCACACCCTTATCATCTACTGAACCTGTTGTGGTTGGCTCATTGATCACTTTTACCAATAGTGTATTTTTCCCTTTATGTGCATATTTAATTACATCAAATTCAAATGGTGCAAAAAAGCCTTCATGCTTTCCAACAAAAACATTATTAAAATAGACCTCTGCCTTGTAATCAACCCCCTTGAAACAAGTAAATAAACTACCCAAGCTTAACATTTCGTCATTTAACATAATCTCCTTAATATAATAAGTCACTGCATGACCAATGGGTGGTCCATAATGAGGCATTTTTACTTCCTGCCATTCCCCTTTTCCCTCCAAAGTGTTTTTAAAATTTTGTCGGTCATCGATCGTTTCAATACGCCAATTCATTGTTTCAATTAACATTTGACGACGTAAAGATTTTTGGACTGGAGAAAAAGATTTTAAAAACCCTGAATACTGTTTTTTTATTGAATCTAGTTCTAATTGCAGCTCCTGTTTTGTTGAGATTTGATGATTGTATTTAAATGCTTCACCTTGAATTAAACCACCAGGAAGTATTTTGTTACTTAAAATAGGTGGTGGTGGCTCAATTAATAAATCTTTTTGTAGTTCGTACTTTTGTGCACCAATTTTAGCAAATTGATCTGTTTGGGCATTTAAAGTATAAAAACTTATTAGTGAAAGCGCCAGCAAACAAAAGTTAATATAATAACTTCTCAATTTAACAACCCTGCAATAAGTGTACATATAATTTTGTTTTTTGTAATTTTTAAAATAAAAATAGCCAACTATTACTACTTAAATTTAAGTAAATAATAGTTGGCTATTTTAATCGATTGAACTATTTATCCTAATATCCGGGATTCTGCACCAACTTTGCACCAATATTTCTATCAATTTCACTCTGTGGAATTGGTAGTAAGTTATTTGTTGCAGATACAGTAGCACTTTGAATGGTACCACCATATTTTTTAACACGATCAAATAGTAAACCTAATCTCATTAAAGTTAACATTCTATACTCTTCACCATATAATTCTCTTACACGCTCATCTAAAATGTAATTAATATCCATTTGATTTACTGTAGCTAATGGCGCTTTTGCACGCGCACGGATGGTATTCACATCCGCTAGTGCACTAGCCTTGTCGCCTTTAGCAATATACGCTTCAGCCCTTAACAATAAAGTTTCAGATAAGCTCATTACATATTGGTCTTTTGTATAGCCATATATAAAATCGCCTGCAAAATGCTTGTCAGTTCCAAATTTTGTCCAATTAGGATAACAATACCACATTGAATCTTCCGCAGCGGTTAAAAATGATTTAGGGATTAAATCGCCTTTTTTAAATGCTGGCTGTGTAGGGGTTGCAGCGATATTAGTATTAAAATAATATTTACGACGAATATTGGTTTCATTATTCCTAATATCCCCTGCTGAATTCACCCATACATCCCAGTTTGAATAATTAGTTCCTCTAATAAATGAAGCTCCTCTGCCTATACTGTCAGCCGCTGTATTGTTATGGCCCGCTTTGGCAAATAACCAATGCCTAGACCAATAAGCACGACCTTGAACCATCCAATTACCCTGTGTTGGGTAACCAACGCCACCGCCTGGTGTATTACGCTCAAATTGTGCTACCCAAATGGCTTCCTTATTGCCCATTTGATAATCAGTATTGTTAATTTCATGTAAGTCCCAATAATAATCTGTTGGAGCACCTCTTGTGGTCATTGTTTCTGTTCTTCTTGCACCGAAACGCGTATTCATTAATGAATAGGATCCACTTGCACCGCCAATAACTCTTGTAGCAGCGGCAATAGCACCATCATAGTCTTTTAAAATAATATTAATTTCGGCTAATAAATTATCAGAAGCAGCTCTTACCACCCTTCCATTTACTGCTGTAGTAATAGGTAAGTTTGCACTTGCATATTCTAAATCAGCTTTGATGAACGCATTACATTCTGCAGGCGTATTACGAACAAAATCAACTTTGGGTTCAGTAACAGGTCCAGCAATAATCGGCACACCACCAAATGCGATATTTAAATTGCGATATGCCCAAGCTCTAAAAAATCTTGCTTCAGCTAGTAATGCCTTCTTTTCATCCGGACTAATTACTGCATATTTATTTTCCACCCCACCAATAACAGTATTCGCATATTTTATCAAGGTATAATTCCAACTCCACCATTTTGCAGATTGTGCATCTTGAGAGTTGATTTTTGTATAGTCCACCCAAGGTGCAGATGGATCCGCAATATAAATTGTTGTAGTAGCCGCAACATCTATATTTACACCCAAGTGCCAATAATCAGTCCAGCCATCAGTGGAGTTATAAAAATATTGCACTTGTCTGTAACAAGTATTTAAAGCTAATTCAAATTGTGCTTTTGTAATTAACGCATTGTCTACAGTTAATCCGTCTTTTCTAATTTCTTCTAAAAAAGCAGTATCATTCTTCTTACAGCTGATTAAAAAACAAAAAGCAAACAAAACAATTGATACTTTTTTCATTTGATTTTTCATAATATTATTAATTATTCTAGTGATTAAAAAGTTAAAGTGGTTCCAAAATTAATGGTCTTAAATACAGGATTCGATTGGCCAAGTACACCACCATTTTCAGGGTCTAATCCTAACCAATTACTAAATACAATTGGATTTCTTGCTGAAAAATAAAACTTCAACCCCTTAATTTTTAATTTATCTATTTGCTTAGCGTTAAGTGCATATTGCAAACTCACATCTTGCAAACGAATAAATGTGCGAGCATGAGGATAACTATAGCCATAAGGATTTGAATAGTTAGGTCGCGCAAATGTATTGCTTGGGGTTTCTGGTGTCCAATATTCTTTATTTAACCAGTTTTGTTGTTGGTTATTTCCAAAAGTGCTTAAGTTATAAGTTGAATTGGGAGAATTATAATAATTTTCAGATCCGCCACCTGTGATAGCATTAAAATTGAAATAAAATTGCCAATTTTTATAAGAAACAGTATTTGCAAAGCTCCAACTATAACGAGGTTGTACATAACCTACAATGGTTCTATCAAATGAATTTATTTTTCCATCAGGCTTACCATCATCTCTTTTAGTTCCATTAATATCTAGTATTTTCAAATCTCCTGGCTTTGCACCATATTTTGCTATATACGCTGCATCGCCAGTTTGAACAATACCATCAACACGGTAATCATAAATAGCACCAATTGGTTTACCAATAAACCATCTATTTCCTAAATCATCATCTTCAATTCCGTTGCCATCTGCGTCAACGCCTGTCAAAGCAACAACTTTGTTTCTATTCATCCATAAGTTTGCAGTGGCTTCCCAGCGAATACCATTTGCAGTTTTTGGCTCAATAATCACACCAGTAATCGATGCTTCAACGCCTTGGTTATCTACTTGACCAATATTTGTTCTAACTGATCCAAAACCAGATAAACTAGGTAATGACCTTGTTAATAATTGATCCGTTGTTTGACTTTGATATATATTCAAATCACCCGTAACGCGATTATTAAACATGGCAAAGTTTAACCCAAAATTTGTAGTGGTTGTTTTTTCCCATGACAAACCTAAGTTAGATAAGTTACCTTGATATATAAACAAGGTACTTGTTGGTCCAAATACAGTAGATCCAGATGCTATATTTGCCATCGTTTCATAAGGATCAATCCCTTGGTTACCATTTTGACCATAACCAACTCTAAACTTTAAGTAATTAACCTTAGGTAAAGCTTTTTTGAAAAAAGCTTCCTCACTAATAGCATAAGCAAGTGCGCCACCATAAAACTCAGCAAATTTTCTTCCCGGAGCGAATGCAGAATAACCATCTTTACGATAGTTCATCGTAAAGTAATACTTGCTATTATAATTATAGTTTAAGCGTCCTATATAACCCAAGTTTGATCTTTCTTCAAATGCTGATCTTACGCGTTGATTTGCTGGATTACCAAGATGTAGTCCATAGTACCCTAAAGTGGTGGTACCTGCAGAATTAAAATCAGAGGCTGAAGTAGATAAGGTAGATACAGCAGTATAATCTCTTTGATAACCTGCCAAGGCATCAAAATTATGATTTTGATACGATTTTTTATACGTTAATAAATTTTGTACCTCCCAAGAATTATTTAAACCATTTGCCATACTTCCATAAGTATTTGCTAAAAACTTCGTTGGGGCAGCTAAATCAGCAGCATTATCAGGATTGATAAAATAGGTTTCATGTCTGAAATTTCCGCTTACAGTTTCAGTTTTATTTTTACTAATATTTACCCTGAAATTTAATCCTTTAACATAAGGAATATCAGCAGCAACATATCCTATTATTCTTGTACTTGTATATTTTTCCAAATTGTCATCATATTGCGATTCCCAATACGGGTTGACTAAGTTTGCTACTGCAGGCGCCTTATCTAATATTTTTTTTGACTCGTTAATCCACTTATAAGCATAAGGTGTTCCGATGGTAGCTTGATCCATTCGAGGCAATAAACCGGAATAATCCCTCGCTGAATAATAAAAATTTAAACCATATGATAACCATCTATTTATTTTAGCATCTAATTTTGCCGTAATATTATATTTTTTGAACTGATCGTTATCGATAACTCCTTTTTGATTTAAAAAACTACCTGAAACGTAATAATTTACGTTATCAGACTTTCCTGAAACACTCATGTTCACGTCATTTAATGGCGCAAACTGGGTAATTTCATCTAACCAGTTTATTTGTTGCCCAGCATTATATGCAATCAACTCCTTAGGATCCAATACTTTTTGAACAGACAAGTCAGCTTGACCAGCTAATCTTCTGTTATCAGTTCTCCATTTAATGAAATCTTCCCCCATTCTCATTTCTGGTTTTCTAGTCCAGCTTTGAACACCATAATTATTCGTAAAACCAATTATTGGCTTTCCTGCTTTACCCACTTTAGTGGTTACGATGATTACACCATTTGCAGCCCTAGATCCATAAATAGCTGCAGCACTTGCATCCATCAACACATCAAAGGAGGCAATATCTTGTGTATTGATCTCATTTAAATTACCTGAAAATATAACCCCGTCTAGAATAACCAATGGCGCATTTGAGGCAGATAATGAACGTTGTCCTCTCACCAATACACTTGGAGTACCTCCTGCAGTGGTTACTGCACCCACATTGACACCAGGCGTACCTTGCAAAGCTGATAAAGCATTGACATTTGTTATTGTAGATAAAGGAGAACCTTCTAAATTAATTTTACGCACGGCCCCCGTTAAATCCTTCTTTTTTTGTGATCCATAACCAATAATTACAACCTCACCTAAATTAGTGGCTTCCTGTGCTAGCACAATCGATAAAGTAGATTTGCCTTGAACAGCAACTACCTTAGTTTCAAAGTTAGTAGAGGAAACTTGTAAGGATGCATTCGCAGCAATTGTCAAGGTGAATTCACCTTTGTCATTGGTTAAAGTACCCTTATTGGATCCCAAAACACGAACACTAGCGCCCGAAATTGGGTTGCCTGTAGCATCATTAACTTTACCATTAAGCACTGTGTTTTGAGCAAGTGCTTGCATGGATAAGAATAGCATAAAGCAAATTGTAAGCAATCGTAACATGTTTATATTATTTAAAAGTTTGATGTGAGTAGTCCCACAGGTTTTTATACTTACACAAAGTAGCGATTGACAATTTGGTATGAAATTAAAAAAAAAGCCAATTATTATACTTTTTTGGCTTATCCATTAATTAAGTTTAAGTAATTGATTAATATTATTTAATTAATGTGATATATTTAAATACATATGAAGCCAATTTTAATAAAATTAGATTCAACACTTTCTTATTCAATTAGAGAAGAACTCGTTAGTAACCAAACTAGCAAGTACTACTACCACCCACAGGTGGAAATAGTCTATTTTGAAAAGGGAAATGGTATTTGCATCATTGGAGATAAAATTTTAAACTTTAAATCTGGAGATGTATTTATACTTGGGAAAGAGTTGCCTCATCTTTTCAAGAACGACGATAGCTATTTAAATAAACATATAAAAGTACGGACATTGGTTTTGCATTTCTTGGAGGATTTTTGGGGAAAGTCGTTTTTAAATCTTCCTGACTTATTGAAAATAAAAACATTATTAAAAAAGGCCGAAAGGGGTATCATGCTAAAAGGGAAAACAAAAAGTTCCGTTGGCGTTTTGATGCAAAAAATGTTAACTGCAAACGGGTCTGATAAAATTTTGTTGTTATTGCAAACTTTAAATTTAATTGAAAAATCAAAAGAAAGAAGTGTTATATTACCTATTGGATTTGTGCCATTAGTCAACGAACATGTTGAGGATAGAATTAATGACGTATACTCCTATACCATCAAGAACTTTTATAAAAAAATTGATACCAAGGAGATTGCCTCTATTGCTTGTTTGAGCAAGCATTCCTTTTGCAGATATTTTAAAATAAAAACAGGTAAAACATATACTAATTTTTTACACGAAATAAGAATTAAACATGCATGTAAATTATTAACTGAAAGTAATTTAAGTACATCCCAAATTAGTAATGAATGTGGCTTTGTGAATTTCGCGAATTTTTTCAGGTATTTTAAACAACACACCGGGAAAACACCAACTGAATTTAAAAAAATAAATTCAGAGTCCCTGATAACTGATAATTGATGATTCTATCTTTTTAAATTTTCAAGTGTTAAAATAAATATTGCTGTGATATTTAAAAAAAGTATTTCCTACATTGAAAATGAAAGCGCATACTTATCCATTAACTTAGATGGTGGGGCAATCATTGACTTCCAGCTTAAAACCACAGGCATTAACCCGCTATCGTTTTTATATCCTAATAATTTAATGCCTTCAAATAACAAAAACGGGGCAGCCTACCAAGGTCATTTTTTATGTCTAGGGCGATGGGGCGAACCTTCATCGGGAGAAAAAAAAGCGGGACTTCCTGATCATGGTCAATTTTCAAATATGTTATGGGAAAAAGTTATTTCAACGAAATATAACTATATTGAAATGAATGCAGCATCTGTATTGGAAGGATTAAAAGTTAATCGCAAAGTTTATTTAGATCCAACCTCCCCAATTTATTTAGTCAAGGAGCAGGTTGTAAATTTTAATCCACTAGGGAGGTTGTTCAGCATGGTGCAACATCCTACCATCGCAGCCCCATTTCTCGATAATAAAATAAAGGTAGAT
>Ga0209443_1001545_pt1 | contig 14330 bp, 6 predicted proteins | sample LauGreBMM110DCMD_2_FD_187571 | JGI IMG/M metagenome (GOLD analysis project Ga0209443, IMG submission 187571) | Freshwater lake microbial communities from Lake Michigan, USA - Su13.BD.MM110.DCMD (SPAdes) (version 2) | ecosystem: Environmental > Aquatic > Freshwater > Lake | place: Lake Michigan... | reverse complement strand
TATATAAGAGACAATATAGATATAATTCCTAAAAACTTAGATATCAAAAGGTTCTCTGATATTAACATCTTCAATCTCAATAGCATCTTGGAAAAATACAATATCAAATATGTAATTACAGAGAAGATAGACAATTTCAATAATTTCGCACACAATCAATCGCGGAATATCTCAGGTACCTCCGGTACCATAGATACCGACATATATTCGTCGTGTAATGAAGAAATTATTAATAATGATGTTCTGATAAACTATTTTAAACCCTTGCTAACACCAGAGAACCTCTCTTTGCTAAATAATATTATTAATGACAAAGAATTATTATTGATAGATGTTGCCAATTATCCTGAGGAATTGCGAGAAGAATGCTTAAAGATAAATAAAGAGCTTATGGCTGTAATAAATACCTGTAATATTACCGATGATACCACGATAACACCTAAATCACTCTATAAAATAAGATATCTTGAGTGGGAAGGATTGTTATGCTATGAAAATAAAAACTGGTTAAATATGACAGATTTAGATAGCAAAATATTTATGGTTAAGGGACAAAATGGAACTGGGAAATCTGCTATTTATGACATATTGCTCTTGGCAATTTGGGGAGAAAACACGAAAAAAAGCCCGTTGACAAGCGGAGTCGTAAATCACAATAAAAGCAAAGGATATACCATAATTGACATAGATGTCTTCAGAGATTCCGGACTACCGGCTGACGGACTACCGGCTGACACAAAAGATACTTATAGGATTGTTAGAAATTATACGAGGAAGAATGCAGGCAATAAATTGCTAATTAGCAATACCGTTATATATAAAAAATTATCCAACGGAGCCGGAGGAGCCTGCGAAGCTATTGAGATAATAAAGAAAGATACAGCGTGTAATAATGAGATTATGAGATTATTCGGGAATATGGAGGATTTCCTTGCTACCTCTATGATTACGCAAAATATAGATTGTGATATATTGAAAATGGATTTTAAATCCACGCTTGAGCTGATAGACAAATCATTTAATATTGAGTATATTTATAATCTTTATAATGTTTTCAATAAGACAATAAACAAATACAAGGGATTACATAAGTATATTGAGAGTAAGAAAGATGTCTATGAAAAATTACTATTAACATCTAATTATACTGAAAATCACGGCGAAGAGATTGAACAGATGAGAGAAGATTTAGAATTGCTTAAAAATGCCAATAGCGCTCTTATAGAAGAATACAATAACAAGAATAGCATATTGAGTAATAGAAATATTGAATTGCGCACAGTTGCCTGTTATAAATATGAAGGGTTGAAAAGTAAAATTAATTTAGAAACGCTTGTATCACAAGATATCTATGATATCAAGGTTAAACGACTTGCCGAATTAGAGTTTATATTGAAAGGCAAAGATATTATAGAACTTAGTAAAGCGCCTTACAGTCCTTTCGGTTCCGACTGTCCCAGCGGACACGATATTGAAGAGATTGCTAAGCCGTGCGATATATCTATAATAAATAATGAGCGTAAATATCTAAGGGAATACTTTGATATATTTGATGATAATAATAGCAAGTATAATACTTGTGATGAGAATGAGGTTATTGAAAGTCTTGAGAATCTCAAGAATGAATATGATAGCTTGGAGATTTTGGCAAAATCTTTGATAGCTGAAAAACCCAATAAGGCAACCAAGATTGATAAGCCTATCAAGGCGAGGAAGGAATGTCTAAACAATATCAAGCAATTATATGGAAGCTTTGAATATATGGATGAAATCATAGAAAATATAGGGAACTTTAATATTAATATTAATATTAAACCTTGCGCGATTGAAGATTTATCACTTGAAAGTTATAAGAAATGCCTTGAAGACAGGGAGAATCTGAAAAATAAGATAGATGACTATAATAACAGATTAAAGAACAACGAAATCATCTTTGATAAATGCTTTAAGGAACAAGAAAATATACAAATTGTACCGGCGCCTGCTACGCCAGCGACGCCAGAGCGCGGAGAGATTAATTGCGAGAATGCCGATGAAGTTATGGGAGAAATTGAAAAAATAGATTACGGTTATATTGTCGGGTTTTTAAAAGAGAACGAGAAATCTGTCGAGGAATACAAAGGTATAATGAGGGAATTAAGAGAGACTGAAGAAGATAGATTGAAATATGCTGAAGAGTTGATGTTGTTTGAGAATAACGAGGAATACCATTTTAATCCTTCGTGTGAATATTGCTGTAAAAGAAGCTGGGTTGGCAGAATCAAGGAACTGCGAATTATAATAGATAGGTATGATGCGGATATTGATAAAATAAAAAATAAATTGGATATCAACATAAATTACGAAGAACTCATAGATAAGATGGAAACATATAAAAATACGAAAGAAAGATATGCCATATTACAAGAATGGTGTGAATACTTTAAATACAAAGAGAAGCGCGACAAGCTAACTGAAAAGCTCAATAAACTGATAGAGAATAAGAAGAAATATAATAGGATAATTAGCGAAGGAACAAAAGAGCTTGAAAATATCAATAAATATGCGGGGAGCTATTATAAAAAGGCGAGAGAATTGAGAGAGCACCTTGATAACATAGTAAATTACGAAAAGTATCGGGTGTGGGAAACTAAATATAGCGAGAATACGAGCAGGATGAATGAGATTGACAGGAATATGAAAGAATATGCTGATATAGCTAATTATAATAAGAATATTAAACCGCGCATCATAGCGTATCGCTCGTTAGTAGATAGTTATAATAAATGGGAGAGATACAACGACTATATAAATGTAATACACTCGCGAGAATACCTTGAAATTAAGGAGATACAAGAGAATTATAGAAATAACGAAATATACAAGAGTTATAGCGAGGTTAAGCCGATTATTGAGAGGGTTTTGGAATTGAAGGAAATTATAAATGATAGCGAGAAAACCATCATAAAACAGCGCGATTATATAACAGAAAAGGCTGCGATATTCAATTATAATAGCGCGAATATCAAGAGTCTGAATGAATTGCGAGACATTTTGGAGAACATAAATAATATGCTGACGATACTAGATACTATTATCATTAATTTTCAGGATTTCCGCATTAATCTCTATGATAATGTAGTGCTAAAAAAATTACTTTGCAATACGAATAAGATGCTAAAAAATATCTGCCATTCTATCACAAAACCCTTTGAATTAGACTACATAACAAATGTATCGCGAGATATGATACATATCAATTGGTTAATTAAGAATGTTAATATTGGCGGCAGCGGCGGCGATAATAATAAGCAGATTATTTCTATAAATCAAGCATCGGGATTCCAGCAGTTCGTGATATCTCTGGCTTTACGATTGTGTTTGTTTGGAAATAACAAGGCGATATGTAAGCAGTTATATATTGATGAGGGATTTGTAAGTTTTGACAAATATAATTTATCCATCGTCCCTAACTTCCTAAAATCACTCTTAGCATATTTTGATACAATTGTTATTGTATCGCACATAGACTTAATTCAGGACAGCATAGACGATAGCGAATACATAGCTGAAATAAATTATAACAATAAGACCTCGGTCTCAACACTTACTTATAAGACTCCTGTAGATATAGAATGTACCGGTGCAGGAAAAAAGAAGACCATAACAAGGCGAAAATAACATCAACTAATTAGTTATTAAGCCACTAGCAATATAGATATTATGCTAAATTACATAAATTGCATTATATGACACACACACAGCACACTATAATATAGCTTTGTAATTTTAGAATGCGATAATAGATAAAACTATACAACAACACATATATATAATTATTTTTTTATTATTTATATAATATAGTACAAAGATGTTAAATACAAATCAAAAAGCAAAACCAAAACAGAATAAAAAGCCGAAGCAGAATGAAGGAAAAATAGCAAACAAAAAACTTAAAAAGACAAGGATTGGAGGTGGTGAAACAACACCACAACAGTTAAAAATAGAATTGGAAACTATGTTAACAAGATTGGAAGAAGGTTTTGGAGATATTTTAAAAAATACGAATAATAATCAATTATTAATTGATGCAATACAAAAATATAAAAATACAGAATACCAAAAACAATCCAAAGATGCTATTATAGAAGCTGTAAGAGATGGATTAGTATTATTATTAAAAAAATATACTAGTAGTACAGAAAAAGATGAAGAAGCATCACATGAAGAAATAGTATCAGATAAAAACACACTATCAACAGATGAAAAAGAAACATCAGATGAAGAAATAGTATTATTATTAGGCGAAAATACAACGAAACCTGATGCATCAACTGGTTATGAAAAATTTAAAAGTTTGGTAGAAGTGTTTACTGAAAATATTAAATTACCTCCTCCTTCTAATTATAAAGAAACACAAGAATCAAAAACATTTAAAGAACATATATACAGGATTTATACAGATGGAATAGTATTATTAACCATCTCTAAAACACGATCTCCTGTTGCTAATGTTTATAAAACTGATAAAAATATGATTGAATATAAAACTCTAGATACTGTTGCTGATTTTTTAACGAAGAGTGAAAATTGTTTAATAATTGTAAATCTTACTGAAACAAATGATAATTATGTATATGATTGTATGCTACAAATACTCTCTAAATTAGTTAAAATTTTATTAGAATCTGATAATTTAGAAATATACATAAATAGATATTTAAATAATGAAGATGCTAGTCCTGTTAGTAGTGAAAAACAAGAAATCAAAAAAGAAACAGTCTTAAACGAACTTATACAAGCTATATATAACAATCTTAAATATGAAACAATTGATAAATATACGATAGAAAAACATAGGGTTTTATTAAGAAGTTTAATTTTTATTAGATATGGCGTAGATAAAGATATTAAAGAAGAGAAGTTTCAAACTGTTAAAGAAGCATATATTAAACAATTTGAAACAATTGCGCAATTAGCTGATGAATTAAGTAATTTTGAATATACACAAATTGTTGATACCAATATACTAGGACAGCCCTCCTATTTTCCCCTAAATTGTATGAGCAATAGTATGATAGAATCCTTTCAACATATATTAAATGCTATGTCAAGTTCATCAAATTCTATTTCAGAAGATAATAAAAACATATTAATAAAATTAAGTGTCGGTTTGTTAACTAGTGATTGTAAAAGGACTATTAATAATATAATAAAAACAAAAAGTTATCTACTCTCGGAGCCACTTATAATGAGTGAAGATATTAAAAGAAATTATATTAGTAAAATTAAAGGAAAACTTAATAATCGTAATTATAAATTAGAAATGGATTTATTAAAAAATTATTTAATTAAATTTAGAGATAAAATAGCAGCTATAATAAGAACCGTTGATGATAAAAATACTAAAAAAGAACTAATTAAGATATATACAGATTTAAAAGCTAAAATTACCCAAAATTATATAGCTTTAAAAGGCAGTTTTGTAGATAATATAGAAGCCTATTCTAAAGAAGCCTATTCTAAAATTGAAACTGCAAATACTTAAATATAATACCGCTTTATCAGATGAATTAAAAGAGATAGCTAAACCTAAACCCATACAAAAAAAATAATATTTTCTGGTCTTAAAAACAAATTATACCAACAGGTCTCTATTATGTTCACAGTATATAATATAAAACTATTCTGACTTGTACCAATACCGATGAGACTCTTGTACAGATTAATAATATTAGCTATAAATTTTTACAAATACATTAAATTAGTTTAACTTTTTTTGTTTTCTTACCCTTTTTTTTCCCACCCAGCAAACTTAGACTTCTTTTAGCACCATCTATATCTGTTACACTAATAATTCTATTTCTATTATCTTCTACACCACCTTGTTCTCCTATTATAGCAGCTTGTCGTTCTAATATTAATTTTCGTCTTTCTGGTTCTTCATCATTGTATCTTTTTAATGCGTTTATATTCTTTTCTATTTTTTCTTTTTTATTTGCTGCATTTTCTGCTACTAGCCTGGCACGACGGACGGCAGCTTGAAGATCTGCAGCTGCTTTTTCCTTATCAATTTGATTTAAAAGGTCTGCTTCTTCTCCTTCTCCTTCTCCTTCTTCTTCTCCTACTCCTTTTTCTTTTTTATTTGCTGCATTTTCTGCTACTAGCCTGGCACGACGGACGGCAGCTTGAAGATCTGCAGCTGCTTTTTCCTTATCAATTTGATTTAAAAGGTCTGCTTCTTCTCCTTCTCCTTCTCCTTCTTCTTCTCCTACTCCTTTTTCTTTTTTATTTGCTGCATTTTCTGCTACTAGCCTGGCACGACGGACGGCAGCTTGAAGATCTGCAGCTGCTTTTTCCTTATCAATTTGATTTAAAAGGTCTGCTTCTTCTCCTTCTCCTTCTCCTTCTTCTTCTCCTACTCCTTCTACTACTCTTCGTTCTCCTACTAAAAAGTCCGCTTCCGAGTCCGCTTCCGATTCCGAGTCCGCCCTCGAGTCCGCCTCTGTGGACGCGGCCCGAGCCGATAAGACTTCTTGTGGCATTACACTTTTAATTTTTTTAAATTCTTTATAAAAATCTGACAAGAGTAATGAGAACCAGTCTATATATATAAGATTAATATATTCAAACATTGTTAAAACAGGATGTGATTCTTTCGCAGACGTTATATTAGCGTGGCTAGCTTCATATATTAAAATAGTTTTATCAATAGTGAAAGTATAGATACCTTCGGATTTAAATAATGTTTCTGTTTTTCCTAAAATTAGAATATGTGATATTTTTTGTTTGACAATTTTCTTATGATCATCACTATAACTACTGTAAAACTTTTTTAATTGACTATTATAATATATTACATTTTTATAATTTTCTAAAGAATTTTTCATTTCATCATTAATTCTACTATCATAATTATTTATAGAAAGCGAGAATAATGTTTCATCATTTCCAGAATTATTTTTATCTAATAATGTTAAAACAGCATCACAATTTAAAGTTGTTTCGTTTACACAACATCTATCGCCATTCTTAATAGGAACTTTATTGGTTTGAGTAGTATCAATTGTAAACTCAGCAATTTCTACTGTCGAGCGTGATTGGTCCCCGGGCATTTTATATTATATCTACTTATATAAAATAAAATTATTTTAATTTTTACAGCACATTTTTATAAATGATATAATGATTAATATTACAAAAGCTAAAATAAATAATAATGAAATACAATAAATGATATGTTAAATATGAGGAGAATAACTAAATTAAAAAAGGCTAAAACATACATACTTAATTATGTAACGAAAAATCTTGATTTACATTATTTTATTTAACAGTGTTTCTTACTCTTATTTACTTCCTAGCGCTACCTTGATATGTAAAATTTTTAATACATTTTTAAAATTATTTTGTACAAGAGCCTGAATGTGATTTCCTTCATCTTTCTCTTTCGGCGCTACCTTATTAGATAAAGATTTTTGGATTTTCTTAGTGTTTTTACAAGTTGTTAGCTTCTAATGACGGTGTCGCTGTTGATTGTTGTACTTTTCTAGGCAATCCTTCTGGATTTTCTGTAGGTTTTTTGTGCAAACTATCCAATAAATTTAGAATACCAAATGTAGCTTCTAATGACGGTGTCGCTGTTGATTGTTGTACTTTTCTAGGCAATCCTTCTGGATTTTCTGTAGGTTTTTTGTGCAAACTATCCAATAAATTTAGAATACCAAATGTAGCTTCTAATGACGGTGTCGCTGTTGATTGTTGTACTTTTCAAGGCAATCCTTCTGGATTTTCTGTAGGTTTTTTGTGCAAACTATCCAATAAATTTAGAATACCAAATGTAGCTTCTAATGACGGTGTCGCTGTTGATTGTTGTACTTTTTTAAGCAATCCTTCTGGATTTTCTGTAGGTTTTTTGTGCAAACTATCTAATAAATTTAGAATACCAATTGTAGCTTCTAATGACGGTGTCGCTGTTGATTGTTGTACTTTTTTAAGCAATCCTTCTGGATTTTCTGTAGGTTTTTTGTGCAAACTATCTAATAAATTTAGAATACCAATTGTAGCTTCTAATGACGGTGTCGCTGTTGATTGTTGTACTTTTTTAAGCAATCCTTCTGGATTTTCTGTAGGTTTTTTGTGCAAACTATCCAATAAATTTAGAATACCAAATGTAGCTTCTAATGACGGCGTGTTTTTGCGAGGAGGTGTTTTTGAGGCAAATAGTTTTCTTCCAATATAGCTAATTGCTTTTGGTGCTTTCCCAACTATATTTGCTGTTTTTTTTGCTGCACTTACTATTTTAGTTCTCATATTGGCTAATATGCTTGTTTTTTTTTCTGTTTGCTGTGGTTGTTTTAGTTGTCTTCCTTCTACCTGCCCGACCCCATATATATTACTTTTAATAGATTCAAACTCTTCTATTGTACTATCTAATTTATTTTTTTCTAATATTAGCTTATTAAAATTTGGTAAAATATTTTCAGAATAAATTATTATTAAATTAATTTTATTATATGATTTATATTGATATAACCCTTCATTATCAAAATCTTTTTTTTTAGAAATTATTATAATATGGTTTGACTGTTCATATATTATTTTTAATATATGCCTTATATTATAATACCTTTGTATATTATATTTAATTATTAAATTACCTTTTATATGAATTACATAATTATAAGCGTTTAATAGCTCATTAATATCATATGAAGGTTCCGTGCTTTTTTTAGATAATATAGTATATTCATTACTATTATTTCCAAGACTTTTTTCTTGTACAAAGTTATATAATATAGCTTTTTGTTTTCCTTCTCCTTCTCCTTCTCCTTGTAGTCCTTCTTCTTCTTCTTCTTCTTCTTCTTCTTCTTCTTCTTGTAGTCCTTCTCCTTCTTCTCTTTCTCCTCGTCCTCGTCCTTCTCCTTCTTCTCTTTCTCCTCGTCCTAGTCCTTGCCCTAGCTTTTCTCTATCTTTATGTAAAACTAAAAATACAGTATTAAAATTATTTTGAACAAGTCTCTGTAGGTGATTCTCCCGACTATCTTCTTTTCTTTGTACTTGTATTTTTCCTTGTCCTTGTACTTGTCCTAGTCCTTGCCCTAGCTTTTCTCTATCTTTATGTAAAACTAAAAATACAGTATTAAAATTATTTTGAACAAGTCTCTGTAGGTGATTCTCCCGACTATCTTCTTTTCTTTGTACTTGTATTTTTCCTTGTCCTTGTACTTGTCCTAGTCCTTGCCCTAGCTTTTCTCTATCTTTATGTAAAACTAAAAATACAGTATTAAAATTATTTTGAACAAGTCTCTGTAGGTGATTCTCCCTACTATCTTCTTTTCTTTGTACTTGTACTTTTCCTTGTCCTAGTCCTTGTCCTTGTCCTTGTACTTGTCCTAGCCTTTCTCTATCTTTATGTAAAACAGAAAATACAGCATTAAAATTATTTTGAACAAGTCTCGGTAGGTGATTCTCCCTACTATCTTCTTTTCTTGGTACTTGTCCGCTACTCATTTTTTCGCGTCTTATTATATAATGCAAAGAATTAAATACCTTCTTTAAATTATTTTTGACAGTAAATAATAACATATTACTTGCATCTCTTTCTGCTAATCTTATTGCTTCTGCTTCTGTTTCTTCTTCCATTCTTGTTGCTTCTTCTGCTGCTAAATTTTTTTCTTCTGCTTTTATTTCTACTTCTTTTATTCTTGCTACTTCTATTATTGTTGCTTCTTTTCTTGCTGCTAAATTTTTTTCTTCTTCTTCTTTTCTTGTTGCTTCTTCTGCTTCTGCTTTTTTTCTTGTTGCTTCTTCTGCTTCTGCTTTTATTATTGCCGCTTCTGCTTCTGCTTTTATTCTTGTTGCTTCTTTTATTCTTGCTTCTTCTTTTTTTCTCTCTTCTTCTTTTATTCTTGTTGCTTCTTTTATTCTTGCTTCTTCTGCTTTTTTTTTTGCAGCATCATTTCTTTTTATATCTGCATTTGTCCGCGATTCTTTTAAAGCCGTTTCAATATTATCAAACCCCGCATCTTCATAGATGCAAATGTTTTTATATAATTTATATATTTCAATAGCTTTGACATCGTCATTAGCATCATCATATTTTTCATCATTTTTATAATTATTAATATATGTTACTGTATACTGAGATAATATAGAAAAAAATTTATAGAATAAATTTGATTCTATATTATCTCTAGGAATAGAATTTTCGCTTATATATCTATCTATCACTATCTCTAAAGATTCTTCTTTATCTTTTATATTATTGTCATAAGGATTTATATTAAAAATAATAAATATATTTTTAATTAATTCTTTAAAAAATTTATCGTATAATATTAGAATATCCTCAATACCATTTTTTCGGTTGATATATTTTGTACTATTAGTTGTATTATTTTTATCCCATAATTTAATTTGTTTAATTATATCGTTAGCGTAGTTATTTTTATACAATATAGCTAGCTTTCCTGTACTATTATCAAGAATGTCTAAATTATAACATATATTTAAAAAATAATAAAATATTCTATATAATATTTGCATATATATATATTTATAATCCCCATCTTTGATAGAATCCTTTTTTTCAGAATCCTTTTTTTCTTTATTATAATTTAAATTTAAAATACGATACATATCAAATTTCCAAATTAATAAAAATCTATCATCATTACTACCTTTCTGTGTTTTATTTTGTGAATGTAAAAAATGTACATAATTCTCTATTTTATCATAAATATGTTTTTTATCCTCAATTTCTTCTAATTCATTTATTTTATCGGTATATTCTTCATAATCTTTTATATTGTTCTGTTCTTCTTTTAATTTTTCTATTTTTTTTTTTAATTTTTCTAATTGTACAGGTACATAATCTTCTATATTATCCTCCTTTTGTTCTATTTCTAATTCTATAGTTTTTATAGTTATTATTTTATCAAAATTATCTTTAGTTGTAATAGCTATAGATTTATTATCTTCTAATTTTAATTTTTTAGTTGTTCCAACAAATTTTTCCAGAAATTCTTTATCACTATAACCCTGAAATTCTTTATCACTATAACATAAGAAATCTATGATAATATAATTTTTTTTAATATTTTTTATTTGATTGATTTTAAAAATTTTGTCATCAGTTAATAAAATTTCTTTAATATTACCCTCTATTTTTTTATCACTAAATAAATCATCAAATGTTATTTTTTTATCAGTTTTTTTACCTTGAATATCAACAGGGTTGTTATAATAATAATCTATAGTCTCAAAAATTGTTTTTTTATAATAATTATAAAAATCATTATTATTATTAAATAATTTTATTATAAAATCATGTTTTATTTTCTCTATTTCTTTATTATATGTATCAAATTGAATAACTTCATCGGTTCCTCTCTTTTCCTCTTCATCTTCATCTTCCTCTTCCACTTCCTCTGCTGGCATAGCTGGCGTAGCTGGTTGTTTAGCTGGCGTAGCCGGTTGTTTAGCTGGCGTAGCCGGTTGTTTAGCTGGCGTAGCCGGTTGTTTAGCTGGCGTAGCCGGTTGTTTAGCTGGCGTAGCCGGTTGTTTAGCTGGCGTAGCCGGTTGTTTAGCTGGCGTAGCCGGTTGTTTAGCTGGCGTAGCCGGTTGTTTAGCTGGCGTAGCCGGTTGTTTAGCTGGCGTAGCCGGTTGTTTAGCTGGCGTAGCTGATGGCTTAGCTGCTGACGTATTTCCTTTCTTCATTATAATATTATAATATTATAATATAATAATATAATAAAAAAGATATATTATTGATATATCTTTTTCAATTTATCTAGGGTAGTATCGTATAATGAATTATATTCTTGATTATAAACATAAGGAATCTCTGTGTAATTATCATCTAGTATAAAATCAGTATCATCATAGTCCTCTATTATAGAAAATATTACGAAAAATGTATCTTTGCTAGTAGCTTCTGAATCTGTATCAATTCTATTATTTCTTTTATATATAATATTATAAAACGAACTGTACGGTTTTATATCAAATTTACCACCTTCTCTGGTATAGTTTTTAAAATATACTTTAAATATATTTTTTACATTTTTAATAGTTATAAAATGATTTATATTGTTGCTAGTAAAATCAGTATCTATTGGAGCAACACCTTTATTATATATGGATATTTTCTTATCATTTATAATATTCTTATATGTATCATCATCATCAGTATTTAAAACTATATTACTCAAATCTATAGTAGTATTAAATGTTTTTGCATCTTTGGTAACCGCGCCATCAGCATCTTTAATACCATATAAATGCAATTCTACTACAATACTTGCGTCCCCGACACCTCCGCGTATTTTTTGTAGTGTATAGACACCCTTGTATTTTTTTATAGGATAATATTTATTTTTATTTCTAATATATTTTTTATTATTTTCATCAATATATATATATTTCCTATTACCAGAAACAGTATCTATATGAGAACGCACATACATATTATATAATCTATTATTATATAATATAATAAAATATAATAACAAGTCTGTGAAATCATAAATCAATTTAATATTTACAATCCAAGCGGTTTAATCCATATGGGAACACAGATGTTGTCATTTTTGACACTATGCGAAAAGAAGCAATCGCATTTAAAATTACATTGTTTGCCTCGCATCGGTCTGACCTTCGTAATATTCTCTGTAGTCGTAGCCGTAGCCGCCGCTAACAAATTCCCGGCTTTTTTTTTAAAATACGGGTTTAATTTGTCTATATATATGGTGTGAATAAATGAAATATACACTAATAGCGATATTGTTTTTAGCATATTCAACATTATATATTCAACCTTATATTTTATATATAATATTATATTTATATATAATATATATTGATTTGAAAGAGATGAACGATGATGACACTAAGGAGCCGAAGACATATTTTATAATGACGAATGAAAAGGGTGATTACGGATGTATGACCTTTACGGATTATGATATGTATAAAAGCAGTCTTGAAACATATACTAAGCTTGGCTGGATAGACTAACAATAAGGACAAGGCAAATCAACATTTTTTTAATTCATTATAATAAGAATGGCAACTATATTATCAACAAGAGAGACACGAATCGCAAGAGATAAGACGAATATATTGAATGAAAAGCAATGTAAGACATTTATAAAAGATTACAGAGACTATATCAATGGCAAAATATCTCAATTTAAACACCCTAAGACGCGCGCCCAAATTAAAGAAGCTGCAAAGGTCAAATATTTATATAACAAATGTGCCGAAAAATACGAAATTGGCTCATCAATGAAGTCTGTGAGCGTGTCTAAATTGAAAAAAATGATGAGTAAAAAAACTAAAACATTACAACAATCTAAAAGTTTATCAAAATCATCTTCAAAAAGTTCGGATTTATTAAAATATGAGAAATATATAAGTATTAAAGGGGAGGATGATATAAGAGATATACTATATTTACCAAACATAACAACATTTAAAAGCCATCGTAATTTAATCAGAAGATTATTCAGCGTACCTATAAGTGTTAAAAAGGGGATAATTGTATTAAAAGAACATTTAAATGATCCTAATAATCACGAAGATTATGCGATAAGTTATCGCGAATATGTATGGGAAATATCAAAACTAATAGCTATTTATGATCCTTTTATTAATAAAAGTGTCTATACAAAATATATAGAGAATTACTTTGATATTAATAAGAATAACAACGTACACATTTTTATAGAATATTGTATAAAAGTGTATATTTCTGCTATATTTGAAGATACAAGAAATCTCAATATGGGTAATTTTACATACGAAGATAACTATAGAAGAGTAACAACTACTAATGGATTTTATGCCAGATTATCGCAGTGTAAATATGAGTATTATGCTTTATATTATGTTAATGAAACAATGTCATATCTTGCATATACAATGCCAGAATTAATGAGACAGTTAATAATTATTAAGAATTTAATTACAAATCTATTAGATAAGAACTTTGCTATAGAAGACCCTAATGTATCAAAATCATTAAGTCAAAGTAGTAGCAATTCAAATAGTGATAATACGACAAATGATTCAAGTATGAATACAATTTATCGTAAGTTGGGGAAAAAAGAATATGTCAAATATATTATGAATAACGGAAATAATCCGCAAACAGTAAATGACGAGGAACTTTATTCAGGTTATAAATGGAATGAACTATCCATTAATAAACTCCGTATGGTAGTTAAAATATCTACAAAAATAAATAATAAAGTATTTACATATGCTTTTTATGCTAGAAGTTTATATAAAGATTGGAGAAATGCTATAAAAAACAAGAAGCCATTTATAAATCGTTTAACTAATAC
>Ga0209443_1001541_pt1 | contig 14348 bp, 15 predicted proteins | sample LauGreBMM110DCMD_2_FD_187571 | JGI IMG/M metagenome (GOLD analysis project Ga0209443, IMG submission 187571) | Freshwater lake microbial communities from Lake Michigan, USA - Su13.BD.MM110.DCMD (SPAdes) (version 2) | ecosystem: Environmental > Aquatic > Freshwater > Lake | place: Lake Michigan... | reverse complement strand
TGCGCGACATTAGAGAGGAAAATGCTATCGAAGTTGAAGCTAAAGAAGCCGGTTTAAACTATGTAGATCTTGACGGAACAGTAGGATGTATGGTTAACGGCGCTGGATTAGCAATGGCAACTATGGATTTAATCAAATATGCTGGTTTTGAACCAGCTAATTTCTTAGACGTAGGTGGAACTGCTGATGCAAAACGGGTTGAATTAGCTTTTAGAATCATTTTGAAAGATCCAAATGTCAAGGCTATTTTAATCAATATCTTTGGTGGAATCGTTCGTTGTGATCGTGTTGCCCAAGGTGTGGTTGATGCTTATAAAAATATGGGAGACGAAATAAAAGTGCCTATTATTGTGCGTTTACAAGGTACAAATGCCGAAATTGCAAAAGAATTAATCGATAATTCAGGAATGCCAATTTTGTCAGCTGTTCAATTTCAAGAGGCAGCAGATCAAGTTAAAGCAGCGTTGTCTTAATAAAAATTATCAACTATTATATAAAAACTCTCAGATTTTATCTGGGAGTTTTTTGTTTTAACAGACTAAATTTCCAAAACAACTCAAGATTTCTTACCTTAGCCTTTCAATTTTATATTATGATTTCAGAAGTGCAATTTCAAAACGAATTGGATTTAATTATAAAAAACGCAATCAGAGAAGACGTTGGTGATGGCGATCACAGTTCGTTGGCTTGTATTCCAACTTTGGCTCAAGGAAAAGCAAAATTACTGGTAAAGGATGGAGGAATCATTGCCGGTGTAGCATTTGCAGAAATGATTTTCAAGTATGTAGATGAAGATTTAAAGATGGAAATCTATATTAAAGATGGAGAAATTGTGAAATATGGAGATGTAGTTTTTCAAGTTTCAGGAAGTTCTCAATCTATTTTAAAAGCAGAGCGTTTGGTGCTGAATTCGATGCAACGTATGAGCGCTATCGCAACAAAAACTAAACTATTTGTTGACTTATTGAAAGGTAGCAACACAAAAATTTTGGACACCCGAAAAACTACGCCAGGAATTCGCGCTATAGAGAAATGGGCGGTAAAAATTGGCGGTGGTGAAAATCATCGTTTTGCCTTGTATGACATGATCATGTTAAAGGATAATCACAATGATTTTGCTGGTGGAATTCCGCAAGCAATTGCTAAAACAAAACAATATTTAGTTGACAATAATAAAGATTTGAAAATAATTATTGAAGCCAGAAATCTTGATGAGGTGCAACAAATTATAGATGCTGGAGGCGTTTATCGAATTTTATTGGATAATTTCGATTACGAAACCACCAAGAAGGCAGTTCAGTTAATCGGTAATCAATGTTTAACAGAATCATCAGGAAATATCAATGAAAAGACAATCCGAAATTATGCAGAATGTGGGGTAAATTTTATTTCTTGTGGGGCACTAACACATTCGGTTTATAATATGGATCTTAGTTTAAAAGCATTTTAAAATATGTCAGAGGCAATTGAAAATAAGCTCAATAAAATCCCAGTTGTTAAACAGCTAGTTTCTTTTGGAAAAAAAATCAAACCACAAACGTTTGAAGGACTTTCTCTGTATGATATTTTAGAATTGTATATAATCGGAATTTTTAAAGGAGCTTTTTCATACAGAGCAAGTGCTGTGGCATTTAGTTTTTTTATGGCATTGTTTCCATTTGCGTTATTTTTTTTGAATTTAATTCCATTTATTCCTTTGGAAAATTTTCAAAAAGATTTTTTACAATTTGTCGAAGAAAGTGTTCCGCCTAATACCTATGAAGCCATCGCGGTAATTATTAGCGATATTATGAACACAAGCCATCAAGGATTATTGTCTTCCGGTTTTATTTTATCTATTGTATTAATGGCTAATGGTATTAATGCAATTTTAGGAGGATTTGAAATGTCTGAACACATTACTATAACACGAGGTTTTTTTAAACAGTATTTCATTTCATTAGCAATCTCATTACTTTTATCGATGATATTAATTATTACAGTTTCTGCAATTGTAATTACAGAAGTTATGATTCAAAAAATAAATATTCAAGGTTATGTTGCCGATGTTTCGGTAATTGAATGGAGTCGATATGGTTTTATTATTTTAATGATTTTAATTACTACTTCTATTTTATATAAATTTGGAACTAAAGAAACTTCAAAAATTTCATTTATCAGTTATGGCGCTGTTTTCACTACTATTTTAATTATTATTTCTTCCTATATATTTGGTGTTTATGTGGAAAAATTTGCACGTTATAATGAACTATATGGTTCTATTGGTACACTTCTTGTACTGATGTTTTATATTTGGATTAATTGTATGGTTTTATTACTAGGTTTTGAACTAAATGCAACTATTTCTAAATTAAAAAGAAAAAATTTATATATTAGCAAAAATTAAAAACAAATTATTATGAAATCAAAGATTATTACACTATTAATGGTTATTGCAACAACATTAACTGTTAATGCACAAGAAACTGTTTCAGGAGTTAAAGTTGATGCTAAATTGTCTTTAGAAGGGCAAAGTTTGGTTTTAAATGGTGCTGGAACAAGAGAAAAAATGTGGATCGATTTGTATGTAGGTTCTTTATATTTACCAAAAAAGAGCGCTAGTGCAAAAGATATTATTGATAGCAAAGATGCCGGAGCTATTAAATTGAACATCATTTCTGGTATGATTACTTCAGAAAAAATGATTACTGCAATCAATGAAGGTTTTGAAAATTCAACAGGAAAAAAAACAGCTCCACTAAAAGCTAAAATTGATAAATTCAAAGGTTTTTTTAAAGAAGAAATTAAAAAAGGAGATGTTTTTATCATCATGAATGTTCCAGATGAAGGAGTAGTTGTATACAAAAATGGATCTAAAAAAGGATCTATCGATGGATACGATTTTAAAAGAGCATTATTCGGAATTTGGATAGGTGATAAACCTGCCGATGACGATTTAAAAGCAGGTATGTTAGGAAAATAAGACCAAACATAAATCTAGTATTAAGCGTTCTCAATTGAGAGCGCTTTTTTTATTAAAATTCGTTACTTCAATATCTTTTTACTTTTTTCTTTTCGCCATACTCTTTTTCAAACTATATTTGTTCTATGTTATATTTTGTTGAAGTTGTTTTGCCATTAGCAGTTCCAAAAACCTTTACATATCAGGTTTCTGAAGCAGAATTTCACTACATTCAAATAGGAATGCGAGTGGCTGTTCCCTTTGGTAAAACAAAAATCTATACTGCATTAGTTCTTCATAAAAATAATACTCCTCCGCAATTATATGAGGCCAAAGAAATTCATCAGATTTTAGATGAAAGTCCTGTGGTTAATTCGTTCCAAATTGAACATTGGAAATGGATTGCAACCTATTATATGTGTTCGCTTGGAGAAGTTTTTCGAAGTGCGTTGCCCGCAGGTTATATTTTGGAAAGTGAAACAATTATTTCAGCTAAAGAAAATTTGCAAATTGATTCAAATGATTTAAAAGACGATGAATATTTGATTCTGGAAGCATTAAAAACGCAATCATCAATTACGGTTCAAGAGGTTATTAAAATTTTAGGAAAGAAAACTGTTTTTCCAATTATCAACAAATTATTAGCAAAAGGCGCTCTGGTTTTACAGGAAGAAATTTCTGAACAGTACAAACCAAAATTAATTCGATATATTAAATTAAAAGATGATTTTTTGCTACAAGATAAATTAAGCAGTTTATTAGAATCGCTTTCCAATGCAAAAAAACAACGCGAATTAGTATTGCATTATTTTCAATTACAAGCCCAGGACAAAAATCCAATTTCGGTTAAAAAACTTATAGAAACTTCCGCAAGTTCTTCTGCAATTGTAAAATCATTAGTCGATAAGAACATTTTTGAAGAATATTATATTGCGCAAGATAGAGTCACTTTTGATAAAGGTGAAAATAGTCATTTCGCGTTAAGCGAAGCACAGCAAAAAGCTTTTGACAGCATTGAAGATAATTTTAAATCTTTCGATGTTAGTTTATTGCATGGAGTTACTGCCTCGGGTAAAACAGAAATCTACATCAAGCTATTAGAACAATTTGTGCAACAAGGTAAGCAAGTGTTGTTTTTGCTTCCTGAAATAGCTTTAACCACACAATTAGTGCAACGATTAACTGCTTATTTTGGTAACGAAGTAGCTGTTTTTCATTCGAAATATTCCAATAATGAACGCATTGAAGTTTGGAATCAAGTGCTCGAAAATTCTCCAAAAGCAAAAGTTGTTATTGGTGTTCGAAGTGCTATGTTTTTACCCTTTTCAAATTTAGGATGCATCATTGTTGATGAAGAGCATGAGCAAACCTATAAGCAACATGATCCTGCACCGAGATATCATGCCCGAGATGCAGCCATCGTTTTAGCTAAACAACACAATGCAAAGGTTCTTTTGGGAAGTGCAACTCCTAGTTTGGAGACTTATTATAACGTGCAAACTAAAAAATACGGTCTAACCGAATTAAAAGTGCGGTATGCAAATCAAGTTTTACCTGAAATTTTCTTAATTGATATAAAAGATAAGTATTTTAGAAAGAAGATGACTGGGCACTTTTCCGATGAATTATTGGAAGCGATATCAGAAACATTGTCTAAAGGCGAACAAATTATATTATTTCAGAACCGTAGAGGATTTTCGCCCTATGTTGAATGCATGACGTGTGGTCATGTGCCGCATTGTCCTAGTTGCGATGTGAGTTTGACCTATTATAAATTCAAAAATCAATTGCGTTGTCATTATTGCGGCTATTCAATGGCAAATCCTACACATTGTCATAGTTGTCAATCGGTTGATCTTACCACTAAAGGCTTTGGAACTGAGCAAATTGAAATGGAATTAAAAGCGCTTTTTCCAGAAAAAAATATTGGAAGAATGGATCAAGATACCACACGAGGTAAATTTGGTTTCGAGAAAATTATTGATTCGTTTAAAAATAGAGAAATTGACATTTTGGTCGGAACTCAAATGCTCGCTAAAGGTTTAGACTTTGATAATGTTACTTTAGTTGGAATTATGAATGCCGATAATTTACTAAATCAGCCAAATTTTAGAGCATATGAAAGAGCTTTTCAAATGATGACTCAGGTTTCGGGTAGAGCAGGACGTTCTGAAAAAATGGGAAAAGTACTTATTCAAACGTTTAATCCGCATCATAATACCATTCAACACGTATTGAGTTCAAATTATTTGGACATGTATAAAGAACAAATTTACGAACGTCAAAATTTTAAATATCCGCCTTTTTATCGTTTGATAAAAATAACCTTAAAACATCGAGATTTTGATAAATTAAAAGAAGGTTCGCTTTGGTTTTATAATGTATTAGTTCAAAGTTTATCAGTTCCAGTTTTAGGTCCAGAAGAACCAGCAATTAATAGAATTCGAAATGAATACATCAGAACTATAATGGTAAAAATACCTGTCAATTCTAATTTAGGGAAAGCAAAAACAATTATCACTAAAATGCGAAATAGTTTTGAAGCCATTCCTCAATATCGAGCAATTAAAATAACGGTAAATGTAGATGTATACTAGATTTTCTCGATTGCTTTTACGATTTCTTCTTTTTTATTTCGGCTTAAAGGTATTTTTGTTGTGCCAATTTCAATAAATTTATTATTGAACTTTTCTACTCGAGATAAGTTAATTATAAACGATTTGTGTACTCTAATGAATTTACCTTCAGGGAGTTCCTTTTCAAAACCTTTCATAGTAGAGAGTACTAAATGGGTTTCGTCGTCTGTAACTACTTTTATATAATCGCCATAAGCTTCAATCCATTTGATTTTGGATAGATAAATTTTTAGCTTTTTTAAATTGCTTTTAATTACAATACTTTCTCCTTGTTCTTGAGGAATATCATAACGAAGTGCATGTAATTCAGTAGCTTTTTTTACTGCTTTAAGGAAGCGTTCTTTTGAAATGGGTTTTTGAAGAAAATCAGTTGCTTCATAATCAAAAGCTTTTAAGGCATAATCTGCTTTTGAAGTAATAAAAATTATTTGGGGTTTGGTTTTTAATCCGTCTAACAAGTCAAACCCACTGATTAATGGCATTTCAACATCAAGAAATATTAAATCTAATGCATTATTATTAATACAATTTTTTGCTTCTAATGCATTAGCAAATTCACCAATTAAGTTTAATAACGTAGATTCATTTACCAATTTAGTAATGGTAATCCTTTGAACGGCACTATCATCTACAACGATACAATTTAACTTCATGGGTTTTCTTTATACGAAGTTAAAAGTATGATAAATAATACAACAAACCAAATAACATATTAAAAAAAAATATTTGAAGAACTATTGGTTATTAGAATAAAAACACTATTTTTGCACCCAATTTTATAACATTAAAATATAAAGATTATGAATCATTATGAAACTGTTTTCATCTTGAATCCCGTTTTATCTGACCAACAGGTAAAGGAAACAGTAAGCAAGTTTGAAGATTTTCTTACTTCTAAAGGATCTGAGATGGTATCGAAAGAAGATTGGGGCTTAAAAAAATTAGCCTACGAAATTCAACACAAAAAAAGTGGATTTTACCACTTATTTGAATTCAAAGCGCCAGCTGAAATTATTATTGCATTTGAAACTGAGTTCCGTCGTGATGAGCGTATTATGCGTTTCTTGACTGTGTCTTTAGATAAACATGCAATTTCTTGGGCAGAAAGAAGAAGAGTGAAATTAAAAGCTAAAACAAACTAATCATGTCTACATTAGAGCAATCTGCAAAAGGTAAAAAAGACGGAGATATTAGATATCTTACGCCTTTAAACATTGATACAAACAAAACTAAAAAATACTGTCGTTTCAAAAAATCAGGTATCAAATATATCGATTACAAAGACGCAGACTTTTTATTGAAATTTGTTAACGAGCAAGGTAAAATTTTACCAAGACGTTTAACTGGTACTTCATTAAAATACCAAAGAAAAGTTTCTGTAGCTGTTAAAAGAGCTCGTCACTTAGCTTTAATGCCATACGTGGCCGATTTATTAAAATAATAATTAACGTATAGTTGTTGCTTCGCCATTGGCGGGCTAACTTCTACTAAAAAGGACAACAACATGGAACTTATCTTAAAACAAGACGTTCAAAACTTAGGATTTAAAGATGATGTAGTAACTGTGAAAAACGGATACGGACGTAACTTTTTAATTCCTCAAGGTGCAGCTATTTTAGCTACTCCTTCTGCTAAAAAAGTTTTAGCTGAAAACTTAAAGCAAAAAGCTCACAAAGAGGCTAAAATTGTAGACGATGCTAAGAAATTAGCTGAAGCAATTAAAGCTTTAGAAATTAAAATTACTTCAAAAGCAGGTGGTGATAAATTGTTTGGTTCGGTTACTAACGCAAACATTGTTGAAGCATTAGAAGCTAACGGTCATTCAATTGATAGAAAATTCATCACAAGTGGAGTTATAAAACGTGTAGGTAAATATACTGCAACTATTAGATTACATAGAGATGTTATTGTTGAATTACCTTACGAAATTGTTGGAGAAAAAGCATAATTTTTCTAAAAAATATAGTAATGCCTCGATTTTTTCGGGGCATTTTTTTTATATTTACCTCATGAAGTATGCAAGATTAACGAAAGAACAGTTAGAAGAATTACATCCCGAATTTATTACGTTTTTGGCTACTCAATCCATTGATAAAATCGAGTGGGATGACATCAAAAAAAATCGTCCGAATGTAGCGGAACAAGAAATTGATATTTTTTCCGATATGATTTGGGAAAAAGCACTAGCGAATGTTTCACATATCGATCATTTTTCTAAAAACTATATTTTTCTTTTTAAATGCTATCAAAATGAAGTTTTATCATTCGTAATTAAAACCAATAATCCACAAATCGACTTTGTTTCTGCAGATGGAATTAATTGGTTGTCTGAAAATTTATTTTCCGATGAGGTAGAAATTACTCGAGGTAAGAAAGATTTATCTGAAAATAGAAATGAATCATTATTTGAAATCATAAGGCAAGGCGGAATCATCAGTAAAGGAGAATTGTTCACCAAATTAGACAGCTTAATCAATCAGTAACTATGAATGTTTTAGAGATAATTAAGAATTTAAGAGAAGCATTAAATCAGCACAATTATAACTATTATGTGCTGGATAATCCTACAATTTCCGATTTTGAATTTGATCAAAAGCTAAAACAGTTACAAGAATTAGAAGCGCAACATCCTGAATTTTTTGATGAAAATTCTTCTACACAAAGAGTAGGAGGCAGTATAACCAAGAATTTTGAAACGGTCCAACATGAATACCGCATGTATTCGTTAGACAATTCCTATTCGATTGAAGATTTACAAGATTGGGAAACCCGAATTCAAAAGGTTTTAGGCGATGTTCCGTTAGAATATACGTGCGAATTAAAATATGATGGTGCCTCAATTAGTATTACCTATGAAAAAGGTCGTTTAGTTCGTGCAGTAACGCGTGGCGATGGTTTTCAAGGCGATGATGTAACCAATAATATCAAAACAATTAAGGCTGTTCCTATTCATTTAAAAGCTGATTTTCCTGATAAGTTTGACATTCGTGGCGAAATTATTCTTCCGTTTGCCGGATTTGAAAAAATGAATCAGGAATTGATTGAAATTGGCGAAACTCCTTATTCTAATCCAAGAAATACTGCTTCCGGAAGTCTAAAATTACAAGATAGTGCCGAAGTAGCTAAACGTCCGTTAGATTGCTTGTTGTATTTTGTAATTGGAAATAATTTACCTTTCAACACTCAATTTGAAGGCTTGCAAAAGGCAAGAGATTGGGGATTTAAAGTACCAAATCAATCTAAATTATCTAAAAATTTGAATGAAGTTTTTGAGTTCATTCGTTTTTGGGATACTCATCGACATGATTTACCTTACGAAACTGACGGTGTGGTAATTAAGGTTAATAGTTTACAACATCAGGATGAATTAGGCTACACAGCAAAATCACCACGATGGGCGATGGCGTATAAGTTTAAAGCCGAGCAAATTACTACCACATTAAATTCGATTACCTATCAAGTGGGGCGCACAGGAGCTATTACACCCGTAGCGAATTTAGAACCCGTGCAATTGGCTGGAACGATTGTAAAACGAGCGTCATTACATAATGCAGACCAAATCGAAAAGTTAGACATTAGAATAGGCGATGCCGTTTTTGTTGAAAAAGGGGGCGAAATTATCCCGAAAATTATTGCAGTTGCTCAACGAGGAAATCAAACCGAGCCAACCAAATATATTACTCATTGTCCAGAGTGTCAAACCGAATTAGTTAGAACTGAAGGCGAAGCGAATCATTTTTGTCCAAATTTTTATGGTTGTCCGCCACAAATTATTGGAAGGATTCAGCATTTTATTTCGCGTAAAGCCATGGATATCGATGGTTTAGGTGGTGAAACTGTGGCTTTGTTATTTAATGCAGGTTTAGTTACTAATTATGCCGATTTGTATGAACTTCAAAAAGAACAAATTATTCCATTAGAACGAATGGCAGAAAAGTCTGCTGAAAATTTAGTTAATGGAATTGAAACATCGAAAAAAATCCCTTTTGAACGTGTTTTATATGCCTTAGGTGTTCGATATGTAGGTGAAACAGTGGCTAAAAAATTAGCGAAACATTATAAATCAATAGATGCGATTGCTCAAGCAAGTATGATGGATTTGATTTTGGTGGATGAAATTGGCGATAAAATAGCACAAAGTGTGATTCAATTTTTTGACAATCAAGAAAATAGATTAATTATTGAGCGATTAAAGCAATACGGCGTTCAATTAGAATCAGGTGCAGAAGAGGCATTACTTTCCGAAAAATTAAAAGGAAAAACCTTTGTCGTTTCAGGTGTTTTTGAGTTGTATTCTAGAGACGAACTTAAAAAAGTTATTGAAGATAACGGCGGTAAAGTAGGTAGTTCTATTTCTGCTAAAACCGATTTTGTGATTGCAGGTGATAACATGGGGCCGGCAAAATTAGAAAAAGCCAACCAACTAAAAATTGCAATTATTTCAGAGGTTGATTTTCAGCAGATGGTAACACAATAATTAATTTCAGTTTATTATACAATTATTGATTTTCCATTACTGGTTATAGTAGCATCGTTTGAAAAATAAAAATCGATACGGCCTAAATTTATACCATGACATCCCACTTGATTGATAATAACTTCCTTGTCTTCACTATTTTTTTCAATCACGGGTTTATTAAGAAATGTGTGTGTATGTCCTCCAATAATTAAATCAATGTCTTTAGTTTTTTTTGCTAATACGATATCTGAAATTTTATTCGGTTCGTTTTTATAGGAATACCCTAAATGAGAAAGGCAAATTACTAAATCACATTTTTCCTTGTGTTTTAGAATTCTTGTCATGTCTTGCGCAATTTCAATTGGATCTAGATAAACCGTTTCTTTGTATGCTTTTTTGTCTACAAGACCTTCAAGTTCGATCCCTAATCCAAAAACTCCAATTTTAATACCTCCTTTATTGAAAATTTTAAAAGGTTTAACATGATCGTTTAAAATGGTATTTTTAAAATCATAATTTGCCGACACAAATTCAAATTTAGCATGTGGTAGTTGCGCATAAAACCCATCAATTCCATTATCAAAATCATGATTTCCCATGGTTGCAGCATCATAGTGCATCATACTCATCAATTTAAATTCTAATTCGCCACCATAATAGTTAAAATAGGGTGTTCCTTGAAAAATATCACCTGCATCAAGCAGCAGTACATTTTCCTCTTCCATACGAATACTTTCAATTAAAGAAGCTCTTCTTGCAACTCCTCCCATATTTGGATTTCTTGGATGGTCAGCAGGAAAAGGATCAATATAGCTATGAACATCATTAGTATGTAGAATGGTTATTTTTTTTTCATCAAACGTTGTAAAACTACTTAAACCGATATTTGCTAATCCTAATAATGCAGAACTAGCAGCTGTTTTTTGGATAAAATCTCTTCTTTTCATTTGATAGGTTTTATTATTCGATAATAATTTTTTCGTCTTTTAGAACGGGAATAGTATCTACTTTTTTAAAATAATCAATAAGTATGTTTCTAATCTTGTAATCTAAATCATATTTTTCTGTGCTTTCTTTGAAAAAAGTCATATTATCTCCACCATTTGACAAATAATCGGAGGTAGCAACATAATAAATTTTTTCGTCATCAATAGGTTTTCCGTTTATCTCAATACGTTTTACGGTTAAATTGTTTTTATCAACAAAAAATTGAATATTGTACAAAGGATGCGGTTTTTTCTCGGCTAAAAGGTAGGTCCCCATTTCTTTGATTTGGGTACCTTTAAGAGCAACAACATATAGACTATTTTCAAATGGCATTACTTCATATGCAGTTCTTGTAGTTACATTTCCTTGCGGAATGATGGATCGAATACCACCACTATTTAAAAGACAAAAATCAATTGATTTATGTTCTCTTTTTTCAAATACAGGATTTCCAAGTTCAAAGACTATGGTTGCTAAAAGATTTCCAATTGTAGTTTGCCATTTGCCAATACTCTTGTCTAAGGTTTCAGGACAATAGGCTAAAACACTGTCTAATTCCTTTGTTATATTTGCTCTGTATGGAGCTATATAAGCTTCAATTTCTTTGTTTTCTCCTTTTTCCGGGGTAACGCCTATTTTTTTACCTTCAACTTTATAATTATAATACTTATTAGTTTTACAAGAAAAAAGGCTGCAAAATGTTAATAATATAACAAAATAGCGAAAAATTAATATATTCTTTTTTACATTTACCATCATATTAAACGACTTAATTTATAATTTTGTCTGAGAGGTAAAAATACTATGTTTTATAAGATAATAAAGAATTTTTTTCTTAAAAAAAATGTAACTAAAAGGTTATTAAAAGAAAAGAACCAATTAGTGCAACAAAAAATAACAACCGTTGGACTTCTTGTTGATGAGACTTATTTTTCAAATACGGAAGGATTAGTGGAGCAACTTATTTCGCATGGAATAGAAAAAGATAAAATCACAGTTTTGATTTATAAAGATAAAATTAAGTCAAAAGAACTTATAGCTAGCCCATTTTTATCTTTAAAAAACTTTTCATTTGCAGGTGAAATTGACAAAACAGAAGTTATCAATTTTTTAGACACGCCTTTTGATTTGTTGATTAATTATTATGATATTAATAAATATGCTTTGCTACTATTATCCATTAAATCAAAAGCAAATTTTAAAGTAGGTTTTGACTCTGTTGATAAAAGAGTAAATCATTTTATTATAAAAACGTTAGTTGATGAATATGAAATGTTTACTTTAGAATTATTCAAATATTTAAAAATTTTAAACAAAATATAAAATGCAATCATTTATAGGTACAGGTGTTGCACTAGTTACGCCTTTTAAAAAAGATTTTTCGGTTGATGTAGAAGCATTAACTAGAATTGTAAATTATGTTATTGATGGAGGAGTAGAATATCTAGTGATACTTGGTACTACAGCAGAAACAGCAACCCTTTCAAACGAAGAAAAAGAATTGGTAATCAATACCATTGTAACTGCAAATGCGGGTAGGTTACCATTGGTATTAGGTGTAGGAGGTAATAATACAATGAAAGTAGTTGAAGAATTAAAATCAAGAGATTTTTCTGATTTTTCAGCAATTTTATCGGTGTCTCCGTATTACAACAAGCCTACTCAAGAAGGAATTTACCAACATTTTAAAGCGGTTTCAGAGGCCTCTCCTCTTCCCGTAATTGTCTATAATGTACCCGGAAGAACGGCAAGTAATATGTTGCCTTCTACGGTAATTCGATTAGCAAATGATTTCAAAAATATTATTGGAATAAAAGAAGCAGCTGGAGATATTGTCCAAGCAATGAAATTAATTCAAAACAAACCGGAAGGATTTTTAGTAATTTCAGGAGATGATATGATAACGTTACCAATGGTTTTAGCAGGTGGAGCAGGAGTTATTTCGGTAATTGGTGAAGGCTTTCCAAGAGAATTTTCGGAAATGGTGCGCTTAGGATTACAACGAAAAGTAGACGAAGCTTATAAATTGCATTATTTACTTGCTGATAGTATTGACATGATTTTTGAACAAGGCAATCCTGGAGGAATTAAAGAAGTCTTTAAATCATTGGGTTTATCGGAAAACACACTTCGATTACCTCTTGTAAATGTAAATGACGATTTAGCGAATAGATTGCATAATTTTACAAAAAAGCCACGCTAAAAAAAGATTTTTATTGTAAGTAAATAATATCTAAATTTGCAGTTGCTTTTTTAGGTATCAATAGTAATGATATTTTCAAAGTTAAAAATAAAAAAAAATGATTAAAATTTTTAGTTTCATTCTTACCCTCATATTTATTGCTTCTTGCAGTCAGTATCAAAAAGCCTTAAAGTCTGATGATGTGGCTGTAAAAACAGAAGCTGCCAATAAAATGTATGAAGGCGGAAAATATTTAAAAGCCATCCGTTTATATGAACAAGTTGCTCCTGCCTATAAAGGAAAACCGCAAGCAGAGCGTTTGTTTTACATGTATTCAAAATCGTTATACAATACAAAACAATTTTATTTAGCGGGTTACCAATTTGAAAATTTTGCCGCCAGTTACCCTAAAAGTGAAAAAAGAGAAGAAGCTTCATTTTTAGCATCAGAATGTTTTTATAAACTTTCACCTGTTTATAGCTTAGATCAAACGGATACTGATAAAGCATTGGAAAAAGTGCAAAAATTTATTGATACTTATCCAAATTCTGAATACATGACAAAAGCAAATGAATATGTAAAGGAATTAAGAGAAAAACTAGAAAAGAAGGCATTTGAAATAGCTAAACAATACAATAGTATTTCAGATTTTAAAGCCGCTTTAAAAGCTTTTGATAATTTTATTACTGATTTTCCGGGAACACCTTACAAAGAACAGGCATTGTTTTATAGATTAGATTCTGCATATAAGTTAGCCATTAATAGTATAGAATCTAAAAAACAAGAACGTTTAGCTTATGCCAAAACAACCTATGCTAATTTAATAAAATTCAAATCGGATACAGCTTACAAATCGGATGCTGACAAAATGTTTGCAACAATTGAACAAGAATTACAACAATTTTCTAAATAAAAAATCATGGATTTAAAGAAAACAAGTGCTCCAGTAAATACTATAACTTATAACAAAAGTAAGTTAGAAGAGCCTACTGGAAATATTTATGAAGCGATTACTATTATGTCAAAAAGAGCCAATCAAATTAATACCGAAATTAAAAAGGAATTAATTGAAAAATTGGAAGAATTTGCTACTTACAACGATAGTTTAGAAGAAGTTTTTGAAAACAAAGAACAAATTGAGGT
>Ga0209443_1001540_pt1 | contig 14350 bp, 16 predicted proteins | sample LauGreBMM110DCMD_2_FD_187571 | JGI IMG/M metagenome (GOLD analysis project Ga0209443, IMG submission 187571) | Freshwater lake microbial communities from Lake Michigan, USA - Su13.BD.MM110.DCMD (SPAdes) (version 2) | ecosystem: Environmental > Aquatic > Freshwater > Lake | place: Lake Michigan... | reverse complement strand
AGCTTCCCGCAGGTACCGTTGGTACGCTCGTGAAGCCAGAGAACAAAGCAACACTGACCAAAATCCTGACCTATCATGTTGTTGCTGGTAAATTGACTTCTACTGACATCGTCGCGGCCATCAAGGCAGGCGGTGGCAACGCTACGCTGACAACCGTCGCAGGCGAAAAGCTGTCCGCGCGTTTGTCGGGTAACAGTGTCGTCATCACCGATGGCAAGGGCGGACAGTCTACCGTGACCGCCGTTGACCTTATGCAGTCAAACGGCGTTGTCCACGTAATTGATTCCGTGTTACTTCCTTAATTGGAAGCTTGGGTGTCGGTCGCTTTACCCCCCCGTCGTTCAGCGACCGGCACCCTTTATATATGCTTGCGTGCCATGTGTGATGAGCACGTCATCTGCCAAAACCCTACCCACATCGATATCGAGAAGTATCACTAGCCGCGGGTGAAGTGCGGCGAAGTCTGTTTCCACGGTAACGTATAGCAATTCGTCACCGACAGTCCGATCCCTGCTCAGTTGCAGACGTTCCCGAAAGCGAACTAAGAGTGGACGTTGGATTACTTTCGCCCGATAATTGCAGACATTGTTGAGCCGTGTTAAGTTAAAATCAAGGACAAAGATTGTATTCAGATGGAGATTGCAATGAAAATTAGAATGTTAATTGCGGCTATGGCCCTTACCGTTTCCTCAGGTGCACTTGCCGCTGAAGTTGCCAAGCCAGAAACGAAAATGGAATGCTGCTGTTGCAAGAAAGACGAGCACGGCAAAATGGCTTGTTGCAAAGACAAGGCCAAAGAGGTTGAAAAGACTGGCCATGAAGGCCACGTCATGAAAGGCATGAACCACAAATAGGTTCTTGGCCTCCAACGTTGCATGGCTCACTTACCCAGGCTGGATATTAAATTATGAAGAGTATTGCACTTGCGCTTGCGCTTGTTTCGACATCTGCATTGGCGGCTGGTGACATTGTCATGCACCGCGATCCTGGATGTGGTTGCTGCGAAAAGTGGGCCATTCAAGTGCGTCAGAAATTTGGCCGTGCTGTGAAGATTGTTGATGATGTTAATCGTGCTGCAATACATAAACGGCTTGGAATGCCCGCCAGTCTAGCTTCGTGCCACACTGCCATAATCGACGGGATAGCATTTGAGGGTCATGTGCCTATTGCTGATATGAAGCGGGTACTGGCCGCAAAGCCAAAGGGCGTTCGCGGATTGGCGGTTGCTGGGATGCCCCTAGGTTCTCCCGGCATGGAGGCTCCCGGCTACCGGTCCGATCGATATAACGTCATCGCCTTTGGCTCAGGTAAAACGACAGTATTCGCGAAGCATTGATCGTGGGGGACGAAAGCGCCGGTCAATTTATTGATCAGGACCCCGCGCTCTAATTATTTACGCAGCGCTGCTGCATTAGTCCGTTTTTGCTATTTTATAAATAAAGGCCGACTGTCTGCTACCGGCCAAATTGCAGCCGTTGCCGACTTGTAGGTTGTTAAGTTGACCGTTCGGGAGTGGCGGGCAGGGCAATTATGCTATCGCCTTGATTACATGGGTATTTGCCATCTCTCTGTTATCGGCAAATACCTTCGCTGTTATCAACGCAGCACTTCTCTGTTATCGAGATTTAAATTCCCTGTTATTTTTTTAGGGAATTCGGTCGAAAAGCGCAGGCATACCGAGGATTCCATGAGACAAAACTCTCTTAATCGACCTCGAAAAATGATATTTTCCCTGCTAATTCCCTAATAACAGGGAATCTCAGGCAGAGACCATTGTCTGTTGGCTGCGCACACCTCCACTTTTTCGCAGGGAGTTTTGAAAGCTAAACCGGCTTATTGCGGTTACGCTTTGCTGAGGCTTCAGGCGCATCTGAGTGCCCGCAGCCCGATGAGTGATTACGTCCTAGCTGACCACTACCGAAAACACTAACCCGGCAAGGCGTCGCGCACCCAAGGACCGTTCATTTTTTCTGATTTTACTACCGTATTAAAGCGTATGGACTTTCACAAATTGTGTGCGATTATTCGGCCATGAGCTTTACTGAACATCCGCTGCGTAGATGGGCTGTCGACGAAATGCGGCTGCGCCGTTTTGCGCCGGTTAGCGCCAATTGTGAAATCTATCAGGTGGTTCGACTACTTGAACCCGCCGAACGCAGCAGTGAAGACCAGTGGCTGATAAGCGCACGACCCGATTTTGATGATTGGACGCTCGCAGCGCGGCACGGTTCCGGGCACACGGTTTCAGGCATATATTTTTTATGGGAACGCCATACCGAAGCAAGCACCCTAACGTTTATTTTTCCGACTAATATTCCTGATGCCGTGCGGCACAATTATATTCAATGGCTTGAGAACTGGCCGGGCGGTGTTGTTCGGGCTACGCAAATTCGGGTTGTTCCAGATAACATAAATATCGAAGCGGATTTGTCTGCCATCGGAATTTCCACTGACGAAATGGTGTGTTGCGACATCAATTCCGGAATTCGCCTCTGGTCAGATTTCAGCATTCATGGCGATGGCTACGGCCGGCTGCTTATAACGGCTGGAGACTTAGGTGACGGAGAGCGCGGCCGCATCATCCAGCGCGCCCAAGAACTTGGCAATTACCGGAACCTGGCCTTGCTTGGCTTCCCTGTGGTGCAGCAATATGGTCCGCAGCTTGACCAGCTTGAACATCGCCTGTCTGACCATGCCCGGCGTGTGGCATTGGCGGATGAAGATGACGAGGTTTTGTTGAACGACCTTGCAGGCATTTCATCAGAGTTGGAACTTATTAGATCAGCAACAAGCTTCCGACTGAGCGCGACGGCCGCCTATGCGGAAGTTGCCGCAGACCGGCTGGCGTCGCTTGATGTTCAACCGATACTTAATTTTCAGAGCCTCACCGATTTCACGGAACGACGGCTGGTGCCGGCATCGCGCACTTGTTCGGTGTTCCGTCAGCGGCTGAGAGATATTGCCGAACGCATATCGGGCGTTATGCACACGCTTGATGTGCGGATCGACAGCCGGATCAAAGCGCAGAATCTCGGACTGATGCGGTCAATGGAGCGCTCAACGCAGCTCCAGTTCCGCCTTCAAACATTGGTTGAAGGGCTGTCGGTCATTGCCGCTGCTTATTATCTGGTAGGGTTGATCGCCTATATGACAAAGGGCATTGCGGCTATCAACACGGACCACTTAACGGACATTATCTTGGGGGCGGTAACTTTGCCGGTAATGTTGTTGATATATCTGTTTGTAAACCGCCTCCGGCACAAGGTGCTAAAGGAGACTGACGCGGAAAATACGCATGTTGAGTAGGGTTGATTTGGGTGCGCGTACATTGATATAAAACAGTAGCGATGCGGCCGCAGGGAATGCATATATCGCCGCCAGATTGTCTTTTGAACTAAGATTTTGGAGGAAAAAATGCTGAAGGCCAAAGCAATAGCTTTGTTGGGGATATCTGCTGCAATAGTTGCCGCTTGCTCCAATAGTTCGGTAAGTCAAACGGACGAGGTTGCCTTGGCTGCGAAACCGACAGCTTTAGCAGCATCAGATGTTACGACCCTTGATGGCAGCATGTTAAAAGATTTCGTGGGCAATGCTGCGAATGGTAAGGCGGTTTTTGCCCAGTGCAGTTCGTGCCATGCAATGGATGCGGGGCTGAACAAAATTGGCCCATCCCTACATGGTGTAATTGGCCGCAAGTCTGGATCAGTAGCCGGATTTTCGTATTCGGCCGCTAATGCAAATAGCGGCTTCGTGTGGACGAAAGAAAAGCTATTCCAGCACCTCGAAAAACCGCAGCGTGTGATCCCCGGCACAAACATGATGTTCGCCGGCTTGGCGGATGCACAAAAGCGCGCAGATGTCATCGCCTACCTTGAGGCGCCAAACTGACTTCAAGCGTTCCGTGTGGGATTCCTGTGAGTACGATTGCGACAGCAGCCAACATATTGGCATGCGTACCGTTCATGCCGCCCCAAAAGCGATCAATGATAATCAGCAGCAGTGCAGCTGCCGGCAACGCAAACAGGCGCAACATTTTTGGAAATGTTGCGCCTTTAGAATGCGGGTATAAAATTGTAGTCATATAGGAGTGTACGCCGCCGAAGCGGCGCACGTCCAGTGCTTAACTTAGACCTTGTCACCATATTCGGCTTGCGACTTGCGTACGGCGATCATGTAGATCAGTACGCCAACGCCTGCCTTTGCGATCAAGTCAGCGATTGTGTAGCCGACTTGTACGCCCACGGTTACATCCGAACCGCTCAGGTTGGTGTAAGGGATCATGTATACGATTGGGTAGAAACCCCATGATGCGAAGGTCAACAAGCGTGCCTTCTTCACCAGTTCGCGTACATTTTCTGGCTGGCTGTTGATCGATGCACCCAGACCGGCAAACAATTGCCACATGATGTAGACAAAAGGAATTGCCGACAATGTGCCCCACAAGACGCGGGTCGGAATGTCAGTTGCGATTTCACCTGGGTAGCCCAAGATGATCATCAATGCAGCAGCGCCGCCAAGCTTGAACGACTTCGATACGGTTTCGTCTTGGCTCAAACGCATCACAAGGATAAGTTCGATGAGAAGCAATGGCACAGTCAGCAACCAATCGACATAACGATAGGCATCGTTAAATGCATAACCACTTGCGGTTACGATGCCGCCTTCAACGGAATATGCACCTTCCCAGCTTTCGAAAATGCGGAAATAGTGATATGCGGCGATGGCTGTAACCAAGCCGGAAATGGTAAGCGCGGTCTTGTAGGCTGGACCCACTTGCGACCGGCCAAGCCACAAAAACAGCGTAGCCGCTGCCATGGTGGCAAATGTGAATGAAAACGCGTTATAGACCAATGAATATTGGCCAAATGTTAAATTTTCCATGTTTCTCTCCCTCAGATAATACTGGAACGTTGGTTTTTTCACAGTACGAACCCAGCGTCAATCAATTTTGTTATGCGGTATTGGACTGCAGGCGTTTCCCCTGTCCTTGGTTTAAACCCGAATTTGTTGGATCTATCCGATCTAATGGCCAGTAAACAAATCGTCGGCTGCTATTGCGGTCGGCTGCCGGCCAAAAAGGCGTGATGCTTGAGGAGCGGCTCGTGAGCGACGGTGATCACGGCTTGTGTACCGACAGTCTTGCGTCGCCTTATATGATTGCGGCCGTTGGTCTAACTGCCGCGTCTTCGGCGCAGGGCTCTTATTCTGTTGTCGACAGCGACAAGCAGCCCGCAGGAATACCTGCTTTTAGTGCGATGGGTAACTTGAAAGTGGTCTGAACGAATTCAAAATGCGGGCAGCAGTAATTTTGGGTCGATCCGCGCGCTGTTCCATTTCATTCCCCAATGCAGATGCGGCCCGCTTGCCCGACCAGTGGCACCTACCCGTCCGATGATTTGGCCTTGCTTCACGATGTCGCCCTCTTTCACAAGAAGTTCGGACGCATGCAGGAAGGCGCTGTTTAGTCCCATGCCATGGTCAATCATCAGCAAATGGCCCTCAAGGGTAAATGCGTCTGCCGCGGCAAGAATGACAACGCCGTCCGCGGGCGCAACGAATGCGGTCCCACTTGCTGCGGCGATATCCATGCCGGTATGATAGCTGCCGGAAATACCGTTGTAGACCCGCTGGGCACCAAATAGCCCGGATACGCGGCCTGCAACAGGGCGGATGAATTTTTGCCGCCAGCCTATGCTTTCACGGCTGAGCGCGCGCGCCGCATTGATCCGCGCAAGCTCTGCGCCGCGTCTTGCCTCAAATTCCGCTGAACTTTTTGCACCGCCCGTCATATTCGCAGCAACATTTTCAATGCGCCAGTCGCCGGCAGCAACGGATATATTGCGTGCCGTCTGGCTGCCGTCGGCGAGTATGAAAACGACATTTGCCTGCACCGGGGCATCGCGGTCGAACCCCATGAGGAAGACGCCATCCAAACTGAGCTGGAGCGCTTCGTCATTTAAAAACACATTGCGTGCGTTTTTGGGTGCGCGGGCAGTGACTAGACCGCCTTGGACCGGCGGGCCGGACATCCAGAAATCGGCGGTGGGTGATTGTGGTGTGGCTCTTAAGCCAGCCGCAGTGGTCAGAAACCCGACCGCTGCAAGCAATGCCAGCAAGGCGTAGCGCTTGCGTCCCAAGCTTAGCCCTTGGCCAAAGCGGCGCGGGCAGATGCCTCTGCGCTCACATAAGGCTCCTGCTTGACTACGCTCCAATAGCGCAATTCCTCCAATGGAATGGCTTGGCCAGTAACAGCGCACACGACATGGTCCCCCGCAGTGAGCATACGAAAACTATTAGCCATATAATGCAGGCGCGCGACTTTGTTTGTAGGTGACAACAACATAGTCCCATTATGGCGTATCGATTCGCAATGGGCAATGCGCGCCTTCAACCGTCGAACAGATTGCCCTGATTAATTGCCGGCTTAACGGGTTTCGGCGGCGCTGGGCGGGAGGCAGAGGCGCCATGGACCAGTCCGCCAACTTCACCATCGACGAAACGCAATGTCACTTCGCCTGCCTTCACCGCGGCGTCACGCGTCATGATGGTTTTGCCGTCTGCATCGGTCACCCGCGCGAACCCGCGCTTTAGCGGCGCTTCGGGATGTAAACTGCCCGCAAGCCGCGCAAGTGCATCAAGCCTTTGCTGCCCTTGCTCCACTCGGCGGCTCAATAAGCGCGGGTGCAGCATCATGGCTGGCGCTGAATAGGCAATCTCGGCCTTGCCAACACGGGTGCGGAGCGATTGACGCAAGCGTTCGGCAAGATCGTCGGTGCGTTGTTGATGCGGAGCTGCAAGGTCTGACAGCTTGGGCATGAGCCGGCGTTGTGCCTCAAGCCGTTCTGCGGCCAAGTCCACACGCTTGCGGACGGTATTCGACATGCGCAGCCCGAACTGCCCGACCCTCTGTAGCAGATCGCTGCGGACAGGAACCGCGACTTCTGCGGCAGCCGTTGGCGTCGGCGCGCGCAAATCCGCTGCAAAGTCGCACAGGGTTGTATCGGTTTCATGCCCGACTGCCGAGATAATCGGTATCGTGCAATCGGCGACCGCGCGCACCACCGCTTCGTCGTTAAAGGCCCAAAGATCCTCTATCGAGCCACCACCACGCGCGACGATCACCAGATCTGGACGGGTCGCCGGGCCATCTTGTGGCATTGCGGAAAACCCGTTCACGGCGCGCGCAATTTGGGCGGCCGATCCTTCGCCCTGCACCAATACGGGCCAGACAATAACATGCGTGGGGAAACGATCCGCCAACCTGTGCAAAATGTCTCGGATGACTGCGCCAGTGGGCGATGTGACGACGCCGATGGTGCGTGGCAAGGACGGCAGCTTCTTCTTACGTTCCGGCGCAAATAGCCCTTCTGCCGCGAGACGCGCTTTCAGCTTTTCAAACAATAGCATCATCGCGCCTTCGCCGGCCACCTCTAGGCTGTCGACGACGATTTGATAATTGGAACGCCCTGCATAAGTGGTGAGCTTACCGGTGGCGACAACCTCAAGCCCGTCCTCCGGCGCGAAGGGCAGGCGGGCCGCGCCGCCTTTCCACATCACCGCGTCGAGCCGAGCACTATCATCTTTCAGGCAAAAATAGATATGGCCAGACGCCGCGCGCTTGAACCCCGAAACTTCACCGCGCACACGGACATGGCCGAACCTATCCTCAACGGTGCGCTTGAGTGCAAGCGATAGTTCGGACACGCTCATCGCCTGGGCATTGTCGCCGGGGCGTTCCTCGGCTAACAGGCGAGCGACTTGCGGGTCGCCAGTTTCAAAAGGGTCATTTGCGGACATGAATATCTTGCTCATTGGTTCGGGCGGTCGCGAACATGCGCTGGCGTGGAAGCTCGCGCAATCGCCAAATTGCGATACACTCTTTGCGGCGCCGGGCAATCCCGGGATCGCGCAAGAAGCTGAACTGGTAGATCTCAACATCGCCGATCACGCGGCTGTCATCGCGTTCTGCGCTGGGCACGCTATTGGTTTGGTCGTAGTCGGGCCTGAGGCACCTTTGGTCAGCGGTCTGGGCGACGGCTTGCGTGACGCCGGCATCCCTGTCTTTGGCCCCAACCAGAAAGCAGCGCAATTGGAGGGGTCGAAAGGCTTCACCAAGGATATGTGCGCGGCGGCCGGCATCCCGACCGCTGGCTACGCCCGCCATGACAGCAAGGCATCTGCGCTGACTGGGCTGGACGCATTTGACGCGCCCTATGTGATTAAGGCAGACGGCTTAGCAGCGGGCAAAGGCGTCATCATCGCCGAAACGCGTGCCGAAGCCGAGGTCGCCATTGATGATATGTTCGGCGGCGGTTTCGGGGATGCTGGCGCGTCGGTCGTGCTTGAAGAATTTATGACGGGTGAAGAAGCAAGTTTCTTTGCTCTGACCGACGGCCGCGATGTTGTTGCCTTTGGTTCAGCGCAGGATCACAAGCGCGTGGGCGATGGTGACACTGGGCCCAATACGGGTGGCATGGGGGCATATTCGCCCGCTGTTGTTCTTACCGACGCATTGCAGGCGCAGGTGATGGAGCGCATCATCAAGCCGACCGTCGCCTATATGGCGGCCAACGATATGCCCTATTCCGGCGTGCTGTTTGCGGGCCTCATGCTGACCGACGAAGGCCCTAAGCTCATTGAATATAATGCCCGCTTTGGCGACCCCGAATGCCAGGTTTTGATGACGCGCTTAGAGGGCGATCTTGCCGCATTGATGCTCGCTGTTGCCACAGGGACGCTGGCGCATGCTAAACGCCCGCTGTTTTCGCACCAAGCCGCGTTAACGATTGTTATGGCGGCCAACGGATATCCCGCGGCACCAGAAAAAGGCGGCGCCGTCGAGCTGGCGGCGGTTTCAGGCGCCACGGTCTTTCATGCGGGCACCGCCGAAATCAATGGTCAGTTGGTGGCTACAGGAGGCCGCGTGCTTAACGTTACCGCGACAGGCGCCAACGTAACCGAAGCGCAAGCAGCGGCTTATGCCGCGGTGGACTGTATCGATTTCCCAGGTGGCTTTTGCCGCAAAGATATTGGCTGGCGAGAGGTCGCGCGTGAGGCGGCGTCGGGCACGGATTAACCTGCAACTTTCATATTGCGGATTAACAGTTTCACGCAGCCATGTTTTCGCGTAGTTGAACCCCTTATTTTTGGGAGCCTTCGGGGAGAAATACATTGTCCAACAATTTAATCATCATCGGTGCGGTTCTGATCGTTGCTATATTGTTATGGTGGCTGCTGCCGCTGGGCGGCGCGAAGAAGACAACGGACAGCGCGCCTAAAGACATTGCGCCGCCCCCTGCGGCTGTTGTTAAGGCCGACGTGCCAGTGTCGAAGACGGCCAAGACTCCGGTGAAGACCGCCGCCACGAAAAAAGCATCCGCGCCCAAAGCCGCTGCGCCAAAAGCTGCGGCCAAGCCTGTTGCTGAAAAGGCAAAAGCCGAAAAAGCGCCAAAGGTTAAGGTAGAAAAAGCAAAAGCCGAAAAAGTACCCAAAGCAAAGGCCGAGAAGGTAAAAAAAGCCAAGGCGGAGAAAGCACCCAAGGCCAAAGCAGAAAAGGCAAAAGCGCAAGCCGCGCCCAAGGCAAAGGCGGCCAAGCCTGCTCCAGTATCATCGATCCCTGAAAATCTTGAGCTGATCAAGGGCTTGGGCCCCAAGGTCAATACTCTGCTCAAGGGTCTTGGCGTAACCAGCTTTGCGCAGGTTGCCAGCTGGACCGCCGCCGACGTGTCTGAAATCGATGCCAAGCTGGGCGCTTTTGCTGGCCGGATCACACGGGACAATTGGATCGACCAAGCCCAATTACTTGCGGCAGGGGACATCGCGGGTTTTGAAAAGAAATATGGCGCGCTGGGCGGTGTTACCAAGGGCTGACGCTTCCTATTTCTTGATGCGTCACTGCCTTGGCTGGAGATTGCCACCGCAATTGGGTCAATGACTATTCAGCGGACCAGACACGCAAGGTTCGCAAAAGGTGCGTTCATAGCTGCAGATCATGGCGTCGATAATGTCCATCGGCAGCGGTGTTTTGCATCGTTCGCACGAGGTACGCATTTCTAGCATTGGCTTTCCCCCTATCTGCCGACCCGCTGCAAGCCCGTGCCGTGCATTTTGAGCCATTGATCGGCAGCCTTCCGGTTCCCGTCATACAGGGTATCAAGCCACGCGTAGAATTGGGCACTGTGGTTCATATGGCGAATATGCGCGACCTCATGCGCAATGACCGAACGACGCACAGAAACAGGTGCCATGATTAAGCGCCAACTTAGGGAAATTGTGCCTCGACTCGAACAACTGCCCCAGCGGCTGCGCGGGTCGCCAAGCGACAAGCGCGGAACCGGATCGTTTGCTTTGCTGCAATAATATCCGATTTCCTCTGTATATACCCTGCGTGCCTCGGCCTTTAGCCAGCGCAAGATGCGCGCTTCGACGGACGTTTCGGGGCCGCCCAGCAGAAACCTTCCTTCTTTGCATTTGACGCTGCGCGGCCATTCTTCGCGCCATTCGATGATATAGCCTTCGCCCTCAAAAGCAATTTCACTGCCGGGAGCGATTGGCGCTGCGTCGGCCGCGCTGTTGAGACGGGTGGCAATCCATTCGCGCTTTTTTGCAACAAAATCGAGCGCCACATTGGTGGGCGTATAGGGCGGCATAGTTATGCGAATTTCGCGTTTGACCGCGTCGGCCCGCATTGAAATGCGTTTGGCGCGGTTGTTGCGATTGATGCGCACGGGTACGCGCTCGCCTTCGATATTCACCTCAGGATCAGAGAGGCTGTTCGACAATATGGTTTTCAAGCGGTCCAGCATGCAATTCCGATATTGCCCTACCTTTGACTGACATGCCAGCGTCATGAACTGTCTCGCGGCTACCGCTGATCAAATAATGCCATTTGGGCAATGGCTGGCCTGCGGCTCGCAGCACATAGGCGCAGGTTGACGGCAGCCATACATAATCGTCAATCTTATTTGCCGTGAGACTGAGGCAATCCGGCACCATCGCCTTGCGCCCGCGATAATCCGCACATTGGCAGGTCTTTAGGTCAAGCAATTTGCACGCGACATTGGTGGGATAAATGCGACCAGTGTCCTCATCTTCCACCTTGTTCAGGCAGCATTTGCCACATCCGTCGCACAAGGCCTCCCATTGCGCGCGATCCAGGCTTTCGATCGGGGCCTCCCAAAAAGGCGCGTTGGTCACATCAACGGACCCATTTGGCGAGTTCCGCCTCCACCAAATCCGGTGCGCCTTCATTGACATCAGTGTTCGGGACATCGGCTGGCATCAGTGCCAATGGCTCACCCTTAGGGCCCATCAGATATGGCGTCTGGCTATGGCTCATCAGGTAATTTTCGGGCGAGGAGCCTTCAACACGGCCTGAGTAAATGGCGAATTTCTTAGCAACTTCGGCAATTTCCGCCTCAGTACCAGTCAGGCCAATGGCACGCGGATGAAAGGCATTTACAAATTGCTTAAGAACTGTGCTCGTGTCGCGCAAAGGATCGACGGTAATGAAAATCGGCTGAATCTTTGCGCTAAGTTCCGGGTTCTTTTTCTCGTACGCTTTAAGGCCAGCCATCAAATTCTGCATATCGGGCGTGCAGATGTCCGGGCAATTGGTGTAGCCGAAATAGACAATGCGATACGAACCATCAAACTCCTTAAAACTGCGTTTTTTGCCATTCTGGTCGGTCAGTAGAAAATCGCCACCAATTTTCGCGCCTGCCAGCGGCGCCGCGCTGAGTGGTTGTTGGGACGGCGCAGAGTTACAGGCCGAGATAAAAAGGAGCGCCAAGAGCGCGAAAAGTGGAGTTTTGTTCATAGCGGGGCCAGACATGGTCTGCTAAAGGCAAGTTATCAAGCATATTGGATGTGAAAATGGTGCAGATTCTGTTGAAAAAGAATTTTTTTCTCAGCCTTACGGCTGGGCTTATCGTGCCTGCTGCTGTTGGCGTAGTCGCGCCTGCCGCGTACGCGCAGTTTTCGGACAGTTATAATTTCTTAAAAGCCGTCAAAGATCGCAAGGGGGAGGAGGCCGAAAAGTTTCTTTCCGAGCCTGGCAGTGTCATCATCAACACCCGTGACGGCAGCACCGGCGAAACAGCTCTGCATATCGTCATCCAGCGCCGCGATTCCACTTGGCTTGGCTATCTGTTGCAGAAAGGCGCAAACCCCAATCTCGCGGATAAAAAGGGCACCACGCCTTTGATGTTGGCTACACAATTGGGGTATGTGGATGGCATCGATTGGCTTGTCCGTAAAAAAGCATTGGTCGACCAAACAAACCGTTCGGGCGAAACTGCGCTTATCCTTGCGGTGCAACTGCGCAATCCGGAGGCCGTCCGCGCATTGTTAAAGGCAGGGGCAAACCCAGACAAAACTGACAGCCGTGCAGGATATTCGGCACGTGATTATGCCAAGCAGGATGGGCGTGCTTCGGCCATTGCCGCAATCATTGAAAGTAACGGCAAGGCCGATGCTGCGGCAACGACAAAACCGACTGAGTTGGATTTTTCAGGCATCGCATCGCCAAAATAGCCGGTTTGCGAAGCTTGGGCTTGGTGTGATTAGCCCGGTACAAACGTCATCGCGACACCATTCATGCAATATCGCTTACCTGTGGGTTTGGGTCCATCGTCAAACACATGACCAAGATGTCCGCCGCAGCGTGCGCAATGCACTTCAGTGCGTGGGATACCGATTTTATAGTCTGTCCGTGTGCCCACCCCGCCAGCTAATGGCGCATAAAAGCTAGGCCAGCCAGTTCCGCTTTCAAACTTTGTGGAGGATGAAAACAGCCGGGTCTGGCATCCGGTGCAGACAAAATTGCCCTTGCGCTTTTCGCTGTTCAGCGGGCTGGTAAACGGGCGCTCGGTGTCTTCTTGGCGCAACACGCGGTAAGCGGCTGGCGATAGGCGCTTCTTCCACTCCGTGTCGCTGAACGTGATAGCAAAGCGTGCCTTCGCCGTTGCGTCCTTACCACAACCGAAGACAAACGCAGCCGCGCCAACGCTCGCGAGGGACAGAAATCTACGTTTGCTCAGCTTCATGACATGTTCCTTGATAAGCTCTGCCTGTAACTATGCCGCAGAGGCCGAAAAGGTTCCCTATCAATAACGCGACAGTTCCACATCCATCTTGCGATAGCCATGTACGAAGCATCCCGAGACACGCTCGGGTTCGGCCACCACATTTGGCCGGAGGCGGCGCGCAGCCATTTCCTCTAGCAGAATGCGGATTTGCAATTCGGCAAGCCGCGCACCCACGCAACGGTGGATACCATAACCAAACGCCAAATGGCGCCGCGCATTCTCTCGGTCGACGATCAGCTTGTCGGGATTTTCGAACACGGTTTCATCGCGGTTGGCCGATAGGTACCACATGCCGATTTTGTCACCCGCTTTGATAGGGGCACCAAATAGGTCATGGGCTTGCGTTGCAGTCCGCCGCATATGCGCCAACGGCGTCTGCCAGCGGATGATTTCGCTGACGGCATTGGTGATGAAGGCCGGGTTCTTTTCAAGCTTCTCACGTTCGTCCTGAAAGCTGTGTAGACCATAAGCATAACCTGACATCGAGTTGCGCGTCGTGTCGTTGCCACCAACGATCAGTAAAATGAGGTTACCCATATATTCGAACTGGCTCATGTCCTTCATCGGCGAATGGATCATCCGGCTGATGAGGTCAGGTGCTTCACCCCGATTTTTGCGCTCTTCCCACAAATGCTGGAAATAGGCACCCATTTCGAACATTTTGGCGAGCCGCGCTTTGCGCGTTTCTTCCGTACGGACCAATTCGATGTCGCCCGCCCAATCGGACCATTCGGTCAGCTTGCGGCGATCTTCCCACGGGAAATCAAACAGCAATGCGAGCATCTGCGTGGTCAATTCAATTGAGACCAAGTCGACCCAGTCAAAAGTTTCACCGACAGGGAGCGAATCCAGCAATTCGGCCGTGCGACGGCGAATATCAACGGCCATCCGGTCCATTTCACCGGGCGTGAATGCCGGCGCGATAACGCGGCGTTCTTCGGTATGCTTTGGCCGGTCCATTGCAATGAACATTGGCATGATCACTCTTTGGTCTTCGGGGATCGGTTCGGCGAGGGCGTTGTCGTCAATTAGCGTGATGCCGCCATGTTCGAAGGACGATGAATAGATATCGGGCAATGCCTCAACATGCTGTATCGCTTTTAGCGTCGTGACGTTCCAATAGCTGCCAAAGTCTGAGCCTTCGATTTTGTTAATCGGCGCCTGCTCGCGCATTTCTTTGAAAATGGGATGCCAACGATCCTCAACATAGATATCTGCCTTCGTCACATCCCAGTGATGCGGTGCCTGATTTACTTCGTAAG
>Ga0209443_1001539_pt1 | contig 14375 bp, 10 predicted proteins | sample LauGreBMM110DCMD_2_FD_187571 | JGI IMG/M metagenome (GOLD analysis project Ga0209443, IMG submission 187571) | Freshwater lake microbial communities from Lake Michigan, USA - Su13.BD.MM110.DCMD (SPAdes) (version 2) | ecosystem: Environmental > Aquatic > Freshwater > Lake | place: Lake Michigan... | reverse complement strand
CAAGGTTTAACCGGACCACAAGGCTTGTTAGGTGTACAAGGAGCAATCGGACCACAAGGTTTAACCGGACCACAAGGCTTGTTAGGCGCGCAAGGCCCCACCGGACCACAAGGCTTGTTAGGCGCGCAAGGCCCCACCGGACCACAAGGCTTGATAGGTCCAACCGGACCACAAGGTACCGTATTACCCAATATGACAAACAGTGATAAAAATGCGATAGTCAATCCGGTGAATGGTTCACTGGTTTACATCACAGACGAACCCTCCGGATTTTACCATTATAATGGAACGGCCTGGAAACAACTGGTTGTCAAAGACGGAAATCTTGGAAATGTTACATTAGAATCCCCTGTCACGCCAATTTATGCGTATCCAATTAGTGGTTCCATGCAGATTGGATATACCGTAAGTGTTCTGATTCCAGTAAACTTGTCGGGAACTACTGGTGTATATTTAAACGTCGCATCTCTTCCATCCGTTTCATCGGGTACATGGCTGATTAATGTTCAGATGTCTACAAGACATACTTTGGATGCACCAATAACGGGTATCCTTTATAAAGATACAACCCCATTAACTTATTCTTCGATCTCTACAGTCGGAATTAATAGTTGTAGTTTTGTATTTGTGAATCATATTGAACTTGGAGGCTCTGCGATATATAGTTTAAAACTGTTTAGTGCTGTTGGGAATTTTTATACAAGTAGCGTTTTAAGAACAACTAGTTGGGACAACCCCATTTTAACCCACGCAGGACATTTTCAGGCAACACGTATTGCTTAATACATAATCAATTCACTCGAACTGATGATGTTTAAAAGTGTAACTTACAATTCAATGGTATAGCTATTGTTGGTGGTGTTGATGATGGTTGAATTTGAAAAATCAGGAGTGATGGAATACTCCAACAAAAAGTTGTCAAACCCAGTTGCGTTCCACGTAACGACCAAATCCGAAAAGGAGTTGGTCTGTGCAATCGTCATGATGGGTGCGGCAGGAATGGCCAAACGGGTGACTTGTATAGAAGTACTGTACGCCGTAAACAATCCAGCATACGTGGACCGTATGCGTACATGGTATGTTCCCAAACTCGTGTGTGTATACGAAGTATTGGTTGACAGGACCACGGTCTTCTCTGCAAAATCTACACTCGTGGAAATTTCAAGTGAATGAGAAGTGAAGAGAGTATCCGGTATATTCCATCGGAACACGGCTTCTTGATACGTGTTTCTCGAATCCACAGACAAGGTGGGTCCAGCCGGGATGGCCAAACGTGTTACCTGGACAGGATTACTGTACGCTGTAAAGACGTCATCGTACGAGGAACGAACACGAAGATGGGTGGTTCCAATACTCTCGTATGTATACGTGTTTTCGGTCAAGGGGACCACGGTCTTGGTTGCAAAATCGGCAGTCGTGGACATTTCGAGTGAATGGGAAGTGAAGTCCGCATTCCAACGGAACACTACGGGTTGGTAAGGATTTCTCGGTTCCACCGATAAAATGGGTGCAGCAGGAATGGCGCGGATCGTCACGAGTGAATAGCTGTATCCAGTACTGACCACCCCATTGGTTGCACGTAATCGGCATAAATACACGCCTGGTTCTGTGAGTATCTTTGTACCACTCAGCGTTTCAGAAGATGACGCAAAATCGACGAAGGAAGCACTCGTAGAGTATTCAAATACATAGGTGAGGTTCGGTTCGCGAACAAATTTAATTTCCGTAGGAGAATACGGATTCTTTGCCGACAATGTTTGGAAGGGTGGAGCTGACACCGTTGTGACTGTAATGGGTTCACTTGTCGTATTGGCCTGAATAGCTCGTATACGAAACTTGTATGGGGTCCAGTTTGTCACGGGAACCACATAGGTCTGCGTAGAGAGCTCCGGAGAGACTTGTTTGGTAAGAAACCCATCACTGGACCATTCTACCATATACGTGTCCTTCAATATCGATTCCCATCGTAATGTGACTTGTCCATCTTCAGCTAGGTACGTAATCAAAAAAAAAACCCTTCCTGCACATTCATTACGCGAGTATCCGCTATATTGGTTGCTGTATATTTGAGGTGTTTATTGTACAATTCCGTCGTCACGCTCGGAACCAAATCGACTACGGTGGGAAGGCTATTGAATCCACCCATTTGATATTTGCACTTGTCCAATTGAATGTTGTCTAGGGATAACACGGGGGATGGTGTCACATTTTTATTGACAATGAATTCTTGGTACGAGGCGTAAGGAGTTGCAGACATTAGATTCAGAATCATACCTCCCATCCACAACGGGAAAGTGGTCGAGATGACTCTATTATTGACAACACCGAGTTTCAATTGAGTCGATAGTTGGTTTTCGGACAACAAGGACGTGATAAACTCATTCGAGGGTAATTCCTTCCAAGAACCGTTTTCAGAAACACGAATACCCGTAAAGGCCGTTGGGGAATCGGAGGTTTTCAGCGAGAGCATTTTATGGCCACCTATCACGGCAAAATCAACACTAGTAATATACGTGTATGAATCTCCCGTGAAACGGTCCAGTTGGTCAAGTGCATGGAAGAATTTACCATTCAGACTGTCGGTTACGCCAACTGAATTTCTGGCCATCATCATCCACCCTGAAAAATCACTGTTGGGTATATTGTTAAAAGTATAGCTATACGTGTTCGCATCCACACGGGTAAAAACCGACGTGTTCGTCATCGTGTATGTATTTCCGAGACGGTCAATCAAGGCAATCGAAGTGATGGGGGAACCAACCCCAAAAATATTGCCCGTTTTCGTACCAGAGTTATAGTCGATGAAGGGTTCAAAGGCCACTTGTAACCCGGATTGTCGGTAAATGAGTTGTTTGAGGGTGGTACCGAGATAGGTTGAATAGATGGACAAGGTTTGGGTAGGTGCACTGCTAACCATGGGAGTCAACCATTCGGTGAAAAAGGTGTCACTTTCCAAGGGAGTACTAATGGGAAAGTGTACGCCATCGTTTAGGGTGTATGTCAGACCGGTACTGTTGGGTACATCGGATATAGACACCTGATATCGGTACTGGGTACATAACGGATTGAATAAATCCCGGGCCTTCGGATTTTTGTTTTGGTCGGTGGGTAGGACTTGGATGGTCGCATCGACGAGGTACAAGGGGATGTTCGTTTTCGAGACGGGGGAGGTGTTCGGATAAATGTCCGTGACCACGCTCACTTGTAAATTCATTCCCGTGGACATTCCAGGAAGGGTCACGAATGACGTTTGTGTGATCGGAAACAATTTGACATACATATCTACGAACAAAGACTCTACCCTCCAAAACGACCCACTAAGATTCAATGGGGTTGGTGTCGTAATTTTAAATTTACAACTGCTCGAGACACCATTGTTCTGGATAAAAGTCACGGGGCCATCCCACACGGACCCTAGTTTCAGGTAGTTCATATTCTCCAAATTCGATATATCCACATTCTGCGTATTGGTAATATTCAGCTCGTGTCCACCATTTGAATACTTCCATAAGGAGATGTATACGAAATTGTCCGCAATACGGAGGTTCGTACTACTCGCGATATCGACGATACCGGTCATCGCCATGGTGGGTACGACGATGGAAGACGGCGCAGGCTGAGGTGTTATCGGAAACAATGGAACAAATAGAACACCATTTTGACCACTTCGCGACCACTGCGACCCAAGGACCAATGGGGTAGGTGTAGTAATTTTAAACCTAGCCCCCATCAGTATACCAGCTTGAATATTTGAGTCGATAAGGGTCACGGGACCATCCCACACGGACCCTAGTTTCAGGTAGTTCACCGTATCTATATTCGGTATAGACCAACCCCCGACACTAGAAACGATGTTTATTGCGTGACCACCATCAAAATAATCACCAAATACTAAAAATATATAATTCACAGCACTCATATTTACTGAAGAAGTACTTAAATCGATGACACCCTTAGAAGATATTTGAGGAGTTCCGTTCGCCAGCATAATAATTGGGGTCGGCGATGCAACAATCGTGGCCGTACCCGACGCTCCTTTCATATCCGCACAATTCGCCAGATTCAACACCGCCTCCAAACGTTTGGATGCATCCACGGGATCCACTTGGCTCGCCATGGAACTGTACATGAAATCGCCACTCAGCGACAAGGTTGGACGGTCGTGATACTTGACCACTACTCCATCTCCCTCCCCCGAGGATACACCATTTACTACAATGTACAATTTGACGGTATAACTCACCGCATTCACCAATCCAGCACCCATAAAGTTGTTGGTCAAAAAGTTGTGGGTTCCCACCAGGACTCCGTCTTGGTAGATGTTTGCATAGTAGGTATTCGTGGCCGTAGAAGAAGGTAGGGCATCCACGAGTAGTTTGGCTGCGTCGGTAAGCGACGTTGTATAAAACTTTATGTTGGGGAAATTGGGTGGCTCAGGCTTGATCTGTACAGACTGTTTGAGTTGGTGATTGTTCGGGTACGAAGCCGACTTGTAGTTCAGCAAATAGTTGTATGTCTTGACCTCGGTGAGTGCCGGAATAGGTGTATAGGGCTGCAGCGCAGTAGGTGCATTCGGGGTTAACGGCACCGTAAGCGTATTGTAGTTTTCAAGCGCAAACTGCAGACTCCCATTTGGGTCTTCCGACTGGGTGTCGCTATACAACGAACTCAAAAACCAATTGTTGTACCATTTGACTTGGGTTAGATCCAGTAGTATATTGGTGAGTGTACGTTTCGAGAATAAGGCATCCACCGGGGTCGTGTTATCGGTATTCACAAGTGTCGTAAGGCCGGGTCTCGTGTAATATCGTTGCTTGAACGCAACCGATTTAACGGGGACGACCCTATTCACATACGATTTTTCGGTCACTTGGACCGACGTTTGTAAATAGTAATCTGTGTTGTCATTGAATATCGTTTTCTCCACGAGTAGGTTCTTCAACACTACATTGCCTAAGGCGGTTCCGTCCACCCCATTTTGGGAAAATCGGTTGATGCCACTGATCTTAAATCCAACTTGAAGTCGGGTTGTTCCCACCGGAAAACTGGTACGTCTTACAAAAAAGGAACATCCGTTGACCACGTCTGTATAAATATGGTTATTGTAATCTTCATTGTCTGATTTCCAACTTCGTATATACGCTTGTACTTTGTACGAATCCAACAGCGTACGATTCTCGACAATCCCGGAAAATTGGATACCCTTGTTGAATTCGCTAGGGTCGGTAAAATTTCTAAACAATTCCGTCTCATATCTTGCCTCGTCATGACCCGTAGAATTCCTCCAATAGGTTGAAAGCACGGCAGTATCATTGACCGCATCGAACGACGAACCAGCCTGCTCCGGTATGATAGCTTGACTAACAATGTAGTTATTGAAGGAATTAAACCCATTCACATAGCCTACCCAAGGGCTAGTTCCCTTGATAACTGGTTTTCCAATTTGTATGTTCTCTAATACCAAATTGCCTAAGAGTGTACCATCGACCCCGTTTTGGGAAAACAGGTTGATTGCATCAAATCTGAACCCAACCACTACCTGGGTTATTCCAGCTGGAATATTGTCTAGTCTTGCAGTAAAGGTATTTCCCGTGACCCGATTATATTGGGAGGTTCCACCTGTCCCGGTGGTTTGAATATACGCCTCTACGGTATACGAGGACAATAGTGTACGACTCGTTATTTTCCCGGAGAATTGGATGCCGTTGCTGAATCCGCTAGGATCGGTAAGGGTTTGAAAAATAGACGTCACCATTCTTGCATTATCACGATCTGCAGGCGAATTCTGCCAAAAGGGTGCAATCACACCACTCTGATTGACATTATCAAACGAGGAGTTACACTGTTCCAATGATCTAAAAGTCCTAAAATTTTCTTGAGTGGGGGTTCCAGGTTTGTATAGAATAGAATAAACCTGCCACGTGGTTAGTGGCAAGGCAGACCATGTCGTTAAGTCTCCCGCATTTAAATCGGTCAAGGCGGAACTGAACGGTACATTGATCGGTAAAGGAGAACCAGGAACATCCGCGTACACTTCAAAATTAGCATCATAATTCAGACCTAGATTTGGGTTGAGTTCACCTCCATAGGCTTTCCCCCCAGTATAAGTGCCAGAAATTGTAACGTACATTTGTCCTAGAACAGCCTCAAATACATATTTCCCTGGGGATAAGACGGGTTTCGTCGGAAACATAAAGGAAGTCATATTCAATATTGAAGATTGATTCGTCCCAATTGTTGACAAGGCGATCACCTCTCCCGTAATAACATTATCATTAACCCATTTCCTGAGACGTAACTGGGTTTCGCTGCCGAATACAACGGTGTTAATTTTAGTCAATGTACATTCTGAAACCACGGTAAAGCTTTGGCCTCCTCCAGGACCGTCTATATGGGCTCTAAGTGAAACAATCTCGTGTTCCTTTGCAATAATCGTAGATACAGTGTCAAACGATGGAACATACGTAATCTCTCCACTGGAAGCAACCTTATTCAAACACGCCGCATCCGAGAAAACCGCCGCTTCGTACTTCACGTCGGTTTTGTTGTAGAGGTCACTTTGAGGTATATTGTTCACCAGAATGTCTCCCACGGGGTCGGCATCCCCAAGGATTGCGGGGGTGGTAAACAACACATTACTCTGAACCGGTATAGTTGGAACAACCTGGTTGGTGTAGATATGTACCTGGATGGAAGGAGAAGGAGCTCCGTAAATCACGGTGGCGGTGGATATCGGTAGCTCTATTTTGTGAGGGTCACTGGGCGAGTCTACGGGCAAATAGACAAACGGATAGACCCCAATGCTCGCGGTAATAGTATGTTCATTCGTATCAGTTATATGAATCGTCTGAGAAGATTTGTCCGCACTGGTTGCGGCTAGCATACACAATTGACCATTCTCAGCTAGCACATACCCCGCAAAATGAGGGGCTACGCTTGGTGCAAAATTGGCAGGAACATCCATATCTATTTTCACCTGCATTGCATAATTGACATCAAACCCGTTATAAGGAGTCATCGACCCGGTATATTGCGGAATGGCGACCAAATGTTCGCAAATGGTAAAGTATTTGGGTGTCGACACGTGAAACTCGCTAGTTCCATTCACCACGACAATTTGAAATTTGCTCGATTTGAAATCAATGGTGACGGGAGAACCCACCGCCACCGTGACCGCATTTGCATTCGAGATGGCAGCCTTTTCATACCATCCATCCCGTGTAATCCTTTTATCGACATTGACCTTTCCCACCGCACCTCCAAAGGGAAGCGGTGTATTCAACGCCATCATATTGTCCCCACTCGGATAGGCGGCAGTACGGTCTGGACCTGCCACGGTATAGTCCACCACCTTTTTGTAATAAATTTTGCCGCCGGAAGTGCACGCCATGACTACTGCCTGAGGGTAAAGCTCATCCTCGACCTCATCGGGGTCCACCACTCCCGTAAATTGCAATTCGTCACCCGAACCCACTTGAGTCAGCTTGGGGTCTTGGATGGGGCCTACACTGTAATCCCAAGAAAGACCACCTAGAGGCGCACTGGCTGTTCCAGAAGGTGCTGGTCCCATAATTTGAATCGCTTGGTCACCATAGTATAAATCCGCGGCTACTAAATAATTGGAACCCATTTTAAGAGGTACTCGATTGTCCCTGGTCAATTGGTCCCACGTCTCGTTGTCGTATTCGGCATCGTACAATTGATGTAGCGCATCCGCATCCGTGACCGTGTCAGAGACGTACTGTGTGTTAAAATCATCTTCGAACACGATGGAAAGCGTCCATATCACAAAGAGGGGTTTTTTTCGCACACCATCCACAAGTGGAAAGGCATTCTCTAAAAGAGTTCCGTTTATCAAATTTCGGTTGGGTACTTTTAGCACGTTCATCGATTTGATTCCGGTGGTGAGGTTCGTGGTGGAAGGCAAACGGTCCGGATTCATTACTTTTAGTTCTCCGCGTTTCGTGACCTTGTTCGTTTCTGTATTTCGAACCTGGACGAACCCCTTGGAACTGGTGATGGCGGTATAATACGTTGCCATATACGTTCCAGGTACAACTGCGGAATTAACCAGAATGTCCTCTTCAAAGCTAAAGCTGTTGAACTTCGTACCCGAGATGATAAGCATGAGGTTTTGCATGGGTTCATCGACAACGACTCCATCTTTAATGAGGTACACGGAATAGGCATACGTATCACGTTCCCCAAGAGTACTCTGGGTTCCCTTACCCCACAAGAATCGAGACAAGGCGATGATGTACTGCCAATTCGGATTTTCTTCGTGAGCGATAATGGTGTATCGATTTGCAGGGATGTCTCCCAAACCAGGACGACACGCAAGGATGCTCTCTTGTGTCTGGACTGTATTCCAATAATATTTTACAGCACCGGTTCTTGCATCCAGTTTCATACGATTGGGTCCACCTGGTCCTCCATCGAACACCTCTTCAGGACCATACAAGGGGTTTTGTAGAACTGGGTTATACGGCATAATATAGCTATATATAAAAATCCTGACGCAAAAAAAAAATAGTGAGAATACATATGAATCCGAACCGCTTACTCCGACAGAATGGACTTCTGGCGCAACAAAACAACACCCTCAATACTTCGCTAAACAATGCCGTTCATCGTATGCGTTCCGTCGAACACGAGCTTGAGGAACACAAAATCCGTTTGGCCAATGCGCTAAAAGATTCAGGGTCTGCTCTCGAACACAAAACCTTGTCCAATGCTACCGCACGTGCGCTTTCTGCAGAGCAACAGCTAGAGGATCACAAAAACCTTTTGTCCAATGCGCTAAAAGATTATAACGAGGAACACAAAACCTTATCCAATGCACGCGCGCTTTCTGCGGAGAAACAGCTTCAGGAACACAAAACCTTATTGTCCAATGCTACCGCACGCGCGCTTTCTGCAGAGCAACAGCTTCAGGAACACAAAACCTTATTGTCCAATGCTACCGCACGCGCGCTTTCTGCAGAGCAACAGCTTCAGGAAGACAAAACCTTATTGTCCAATGCTACCGCACGCGCGCTTTCTGCAGAGCAACAGCTTCAGGAACACAAAACCTTATTGTCCAATGCTACCGCACACGTGCTTTCTGCAGAGCAACAGCTTCAGGAACACAAAACATTATTGTCCAATGCTACCGCACACGTGCTTTCTGCAGAGCAACAGCTTAAGGAACGTGTCTTGATACCGGAGAACCCGCCCCCTGTGGAAAATCCACCCATCCATATTACACGAACTAGACGTGGTTAGATTTTTTAAGAGGTAAAAGGTATGGAAGAAAACAAACCATGTTATCAATTTCAATTGAGAACATATGATCACGTACTGTTTAAACAAATCGATGCCACTTATATTATTCATTTGAAAAACAATGGACGTGAATCCAGTATTGAGGAACAGTTATCCCACTCTCCGCCGAGTCATCTTGTTTATCTGGTTGAAAATCAGGGCTATAAAACGTGTCCGAAAAAGTTGCACGATTACAAGCCCTCACACGATTTGACCGACGCATTCTTGCAAATCTTTCGACATGCTCATCGCTACAACCACATTTTGATTTTAGAAGATGATTTTATCTTTACTTCCTCCCCCACCCTTTCCGCTTCATGTACTGAAATCGATGCATTTCTTCAAACCAAAGATTCCAAATTCCTTTATTCGTTGGGATGTATCCCCTATCTTCAATCTACTGGGTTTTCAAATCATAACCGACTGTATGCATCGTCGGGAACGCACGCGTGTATTTATTCAAAATCACTCCGCACCCATATCTTAGACCATAAGCAATCCGAGATTATCGATTGGGACGTTTTTCATACATTGAATATATGGCATTATCCGAGGTATGTTTACCATCAACCACTTTGTTACCAATTATTTCCACCCACGGATAATTCAAAACATTGGTATAATCCATTCGGTCTCGCTCATCTGATTAAATTCACGCATTCTTTGGCAGGAGTGGATAAACAAGTAGAACCAGGCTATTCCAGGATGTATGCGTTTTCCAAAATGCTCTACGTGCTTTTATGTATGATACTGGTGTATGTTATTTTGCGGTTTGTAGGCTTGGGAAAAAGGAGGAGAAAATTGATGAAAATGGACTAGAGGGATGTTCTTTGTCAGATTTGTTGTTGTCGAATTGTTTGACGTATTGACTGATGACTGGAAATTGACAAGTCACGTGTTTCTGTATCTGTTTATACAACATTGGTGTTGTATCGACTGGATTCAACACCTTGTTGTATTGGTTGTAGAAAGAAAGAGTATCTAGGTCGGATTTGTGTGATATTTTCATTTGGATACGCGTATTCTCTTGTCGTTCCGTTAACGACCCATTGTGGACTAAATTGGCATTGAACAACAACGCATCTCCTTTGCTACACGGAACGGTCTGGGTATAATCGGTCCAATTGTAATTGTGTTTCATGGATAAATGAGATTCTGGAATGACATCGAGACATTTGCCCATATCCGTCAAATAAAAGATGATGGTGTAAGAAGGTTTCTTTTGGGTGTCATTGAATAAATCTCCATTGTAGTCTCTATGACAAGTATGAAACTGTGATTTTTTAATCAAAAAGATGTAATCCTGAAAGACATAATCCTTTCCTACCAACTTCTCAATCCAGTTACGAATTTTTGTAGATTGCATAATCTCTTTTTTGGCTTGAAGAATTTGGTCCGAATCAATCTGGTCATTCAATGTATCCAGCTCTACGTTGGACAATAGTTTTGGAAGAAGAACAAGACCATCTTTTTCAAGTCGTTGTTTCAGGGGTAGATCAGAGGTGTACATAGGATGGACAAAGTACCGAAGGGTAACAGACACCAGTACAACAAGGAGGCACGCATAAACAACATATCGAAATGCCATACTATAACTACACAAAATTGAAATGAGTTAATACAATCTTCCCTCGCATACTTCTTACGATGGACTACGAACAACTGTTGGTTCTCTTGAATAAGGCTGAATGGCCCGAACTCTTGGAAAAACTACCAGACGATGCTCTTCTTGACAGCATTCGCCGATACCGTGATGCATCGGAATTGGCAGGAAACGAGGAATATTCGTATTACCAGGACAAGGTCAATCAGACACCAGCCGAAAACGCCGAACATCGTGAGCGGATTCGTCAAGCCCAATGGCGTCAAATCACTTGTCACATGACGCTAAGCGAATTGATTTATGGTCACATCGACCATGCTGATTTACGCAGGTATATCAAGCATCATCCCTACGATGACGACGAAGTTTAAAGTCTGCAGACTTTTTTTTATGTTCGACATAATATGTTCAAACCTAGACATACTTGTTCGTTTATGTATTCCTTTCCACTTTTGAAAAGAGACACTCAAAAGAATGAGAATTCTACTTACATTTTGGGGTCTGGGGATATATACAGTGAAAGATTTGAACGAAAAATTGGAAACATGATGTATAGTCAATGTTTACACGATTTGGGCAGAGATAATTCACTTGATTCAAGAACAACCATTACTGCATTTTTTAATGAGAAGGATAGTATTGTGTTGCAATTTTTCCATCCTGCCTCTGAAGATGGAAGAGCACCCCATGGATTATCTATCACAAAATCAGTGGTTGTATCTGGTACGGGTGCATATGGGCACGTGAATTCAGTACACTTTAAAGTAACTGCACTGATAAATGGTGACCAACGTTATATATTTGTTAACCCAAAAAAATCAACTAGCGCTTAGCCGTTCGCCCATTTTATCCGGTGCGAATACCATTTCCAGTATTCGTCGGGGTACATCCAGTCCTTGGGAGGGATGCGTGGAGCTCGTCGTGGAATACATAGATATTGAGGTGCATTCATCAGCCAGATTCTTCCGTATAGCGTCCACTCATCGATTTCGTCGTAAGCCTCTTCAGACCACGACCAATGGTCTTGTCTCTGTACAAGATAATACAAGACAAGTTCATTGTTCTCTTCAATGAGTTCTGCAATTTGTCGTCTGCACGTGCGCCAGTCTGGACGTAACACAAATCCAACGATCACTTCCACCAATTCTGGGGGTAGTCTGTGGTCATTCATGTCTGCCCTTCAAATAGCAACGTGCCTTAATCTTGATTCAATTTTAAGCCATTTTGAGAACTGATGAAAAAAAAGTGTGTGAACTTTATATTCCTTGAAGATAGGATCGAAACCCTACTTCACTCTGTTTTGCCATTTTCATAAGCCTATCTGGATGAAAGAAATACGCTTGCAACTCTTCTTTCAAAGGTTGCGTCTGTTCTTTCATTCGTGCATAGTCCAGCTCGCAAAACAAATGCAAGGCGTTGGGATTAGAAAGTGTCCACCGTACTTCAAACCGTTCGGGATGTTTTTCCAGAATGGAAATGGCTCGTGGATTTTTGCACAACAATTGCCAATCCACCTTGTCCAAGTTTTTTTCCAGAATATGTATGGCGTTTGGATTCGTGCCAATCCACCTCCAACTGATGTGATCAGGGTATGTTTCCAGCAACGGAAGGGCGTTTGGATTTTCCGACAAGAAGCCCCAGTGAATTCGGTGAGGATATTGTTCCAGTAAAGGCACCGCTTCCGGATTTCGAGACAATTCATTCCAATCTACTTTATCCTGGTTTTGGACCAGTAAATGCATCGCGTTTGGATTGGAAGACAATGAACTCCACACGATTCGACGGGGATATTTTTCCAAAAGAGGAATGGCATTGGGATTTCTAGATAAGACGTGCCAATTGATTCGGGTAAAGTGTTTTTCCAACAAAGGAAGGGCATTGGGATTTCCGGAGAGAGTATCCCAATAAATCTTCTCCACGTTTTGTTCAAGCAAGTGAATGGCCTTTGGATTGCCAGACAAGCCATCCCAATCGATTTTATCTAGATTTTTTTCCAACAAAGGAATCGCTTCTGGATTTCGAGACAAGGTATACCAATTGATATGACATTGCTCTAGGATGGGAATGGCGTTTGGATTTTGACCTAAATGATACCATAAGGTGACTTGGCGCTGTCGATACTCTACCGTGTTGATGGCGCACATTTTTGATGGATCAAACGTAAAGAGAACCATGGTGTGTTCGCAAACGTGTTTATATAACGATTCAATTTTAATGATCTATCGAAAACATTGATATATCATATGTGTTGGAATCAAGATATTTCGTTGAACACCTTTATATTTTCCGTATTCGCACTCCTCTTTATTTATATTACAAACACCTATACTCGATACAAAACACACGCCTTTGATAATAAAATGGCATACATGTTCGCCTTGTCTATTTCTTCCATGCAGTTGTTGGAATATTTCATATGGAAACATCTGAACCATAAAAAAATGAATAGGTATTTATCCATCCTAGGATTACTTCTGATATGGTTGCAACTCTTTTTTGGACTTCTTTTAGCAGATAATCCTTTGCTAATGGGCATTTTTTTACTATTTTCGTGTACAGTATATTTGTACAAATCTATCTATCATCCATTTCATTTTGAAACAGTAGTCGCAGAAAATGGACACTTATCTTGGGAATGGTTACGGGTGGATGGTGCAGAAAAAATATGGCTTATTCTAGGCCTCTTCTTTTATGCAATACCTTTTGCCAATACGTTGAATTCCATCCTTGGAGCTCTTTTGTTTATACTTGCCTATGTGTATTACCAGAAAGACAATACGTATGGTTCGATGTGGTGTTGGTTTATCAATGTATTGTTGTTAAAAACAATGATTGACATTCTACTCATTCAACCCTTTTACGAATACAATGGATTATGTTGACAATAAAATTGAATTGATTCAAATACTGAGATAGTCATAAGAATACCATGTCGATTGAGATAACTGCATCCGAGTTACAGGCCATTCTGGATGATATCCGGTTGAATCACTCGTCTGATGAGCTCATTGCGAGGATGCTCATTCCCGAGGACACAGAGGAGTTGCCCATAGCTCCGCTCCGCCCCCTGCGGATCATGACAAACGATATCACACGGTCTACCCTCACAAACGAATTCCTAGATCCTCTCCCACGGCCTACCCTCGTGCGGACCATCACGGGAGTCACGAACGATTTCCCAGCTCCTCTCCCACGGCCTACCCTCGTGCGGACCATCACGGGAGTCACGAACGATTTCCCAGCTCCTCTCCTCCCATTTCAGTGTGCCACGAACGATTTCCCAGCTCCTCTCCTCCCATTTCAGTGTGCCACGAACGATTTCCCAGCTCCTCTCCTCCCATATCAGTGTGCCACGAACGATTTCCCAGCTCCTCTCCCACGGCCTACCCTCGTGCGGACCATCACGGGAGTCACGAACGATTTCCCAGCTCCTCTCCCACGGCCTACCCTCGTGCGGACCATCACGGGA
>Ga0209443_1001536_pt1 | contig 14383 bp, 9 predicted proteins | sample LauGreBMM110DCMD_2_FD_187571 | JGI IMG/M metagenome (GOLD analysis project Ga0209443, IMG submission 187571) | Freshwater lake microbial communities from Lake Michigan, USA - Su13.BD.MM110.DCMD (SPAdes) (version 2) | ecosystem: Environmental > Aquatic > Freshwater > Lake | place: Lake Michigan... | reverse complement strand
ACACTTCTTTGCCATCATATTCTTTAACAATGGTGTTTAACATTACGGTAACGCCTAACTTTTCCAAGTATTCTTTTGCCTTTTTTGAAGACGATTCACTCATGGCTGATAAAAGTTTTGAGGTGCCTTCTAACAGGTAAATTTTCATTTCCGTAAAATTCAATTCAGGATATTCTAGTGGCAAAGATTCGGTTTTCATTTCAGCCAATGCGCCGCTTAGTTCAACCCCTGTTGGACCACCGCCAACAATCACAATTGATAGAAGTTTGTTTTTATTTGCGCTATTTGCGGTAACGGCATCTTCAAAGTGTTGAAGCAAGATGCTTCGGATATTCAAAGCCTCAATGGTAGATTTCATTGGAATTGCATTTTTCTCAATTCCCTTGTTCCCAAAGTAATTTGTGCAAGCCCCAGTGGCTACAACTAAATAGTCATAAGTAAAATTTCCATTGGATGTTTCTACCGTATTATTTTCTGTTTTAATATTGGTAACGTTGGCTACTCTTATGGCAACATTTTTGCTTTTTTGGAAAATATTTCTGAGAGGAAATGAAATATTACTAGCATCCAAATGAGCCATTGCCACTTGGTATAACAATGGTTGAAACTGGTGGTAATTGTTTTTATCGATTAAGGTAATTCTAAAATTTGGGTGATTATTGAGCATTCTTGCTAATTTCAATCCAGCAAACCCTGCACCAATAATCACAATATGCTTTTTTGAATTTTTAGCATATTCACCTGCCATAGCCTTCAAAGAATTGTTGTATTCATTTAGGGTATTTATGCTTATTTCCGGGCTTTGCTCAGATGGAATTGTGATAGTCATTTCATCCTCAAACTTAGTCAGTTCTGGATGATTTTCTCTGATTTTTTCGGTAGTTTCAATTATCTCTTTATAAAGTTCACCTTCTGTTTTCATAGTTTAAAGCCAAAATTAAATAGTTAGATTTTATAATCCAATACTAATACAAAACTGCAGTTTAAAGCTAAATTGGTCATTACATAATTAATAAAAAGTATTTTAAAATTATCACTTTAATTGATTCAAAATATTGCATTGATTGATTAAAGAACCGTTTAAATTTTTAAAAAATTTGCTAAATTCTATTTCATTTTCATCATCATTTTGTTGGGGTAAATATCTCATTTATATAGGTAGTTAAATTATTTTTCCTATGACCTAAAACGAGGTCGTTAGATCGCTGAAGGGCCGTGCGCTTCCCGCATCATACTTTCTGCTAGTTCCTTACCTAAATAGGCATCTATCATACTGTGTATGCCATATAGAAGAGGTGTTAGCAACAAGGCTACTGTAAGCTTGTATATGTAATTCACCAAACAGATACCCAATACCAATTTTATATCCCAGCCAGCCCCAATGTAAAAAGCTATAAATAGAACCACAAAGCTGTCTATGAGCTGCGAAACTAAAGTAGATCCTGTGCTACGAAGCCACAATTTATTAGCCCCCGTTTTTCTTTTCAGGTAATGAAATACCGAAACATCTACTAATTGTCCAACTAGAAATGCAACCAAGGAGCCTACTATAATCCACATGCCCTGACCAAAAATTTGGGTATAAGCATCTTGCATATTGGTGGTTCCAGTTGGGGTAGATTTGTTGATCCAAAAGTTGGCAGGAGTGAGGTTTATGCCCATGTAAATAGCAAGGAAAGCATAGGAAACCAAAATGGCTGCAATATAAGAAAACAACTTTACACCGCTCGATCCAAAATATTCATTAATGATGTCGGTCATGATAAAAACAATGGGCCATAAAATAACCCCAACAGTCATATTAAAGCTTAAGCTATTACCCAAAATCTGCCAATTCACCGGTTGCATGCCTAGCGTTTCCTCTAAAGAAAATATCTTAACCCCAATAAATTCTGCAATAATAGCATTGGCTATAAAAAAGCTTCCTAATATCAAAAATAATATACTGCGTTTGGTTTCTTTCATATATACATAAACTTTTTAAAGGCAAGTTAGTTTTTTGAAGCAGATTTAAGTATCCATTATTTGTCAAATTTATACTTATATTTGTACTATAACTGAAAATCAATCATGCAAACAGCAGAATTAGTGGTAGAAGGCATGACTTGTAACAATTGCGCTATGGGTGTTCGCAGGCGTCTAGAAAAACAAGGCATGGAGGAAGTTGATGTAAATTTTGCAACAGGGGAAGTACGTTTTCAAAATATTCCTAACGTGCCTCTTGCCCAAATTAAAGATAGTATTGAAGAGCTTGGTTATGTTGTTGTTCAAGCAGATGAACCCAACATTCAAAAAAAAAACTCCTAGGCTCTCTAGAGGCTAAACTCATTTTCTCTCTTTTCTTTTCTGTTCCGCTTGCCTTGCATATGCTTGTTTCATGGGCTCCATTGCACAATCCATTGGTGCAGCTAATTCTTTCTATTCCAGTATATGCTATGGGTTTGTGGTATTTTGGCAAGAGTGCCTATCACAGTTTAAAGTCTGGTGTACCCAATATGGATGTGCTCATTTTTATTGGCGCTGCTTCTGCCTTATTCTATAGTATTTTTGGAACCTACTATTTTTATGGTACCCATAAAGTTCATGAATATTTATTTTTTGAAACGGGTGCAACCATTATTTCATTGGTGCTTTTTGGCAATGTAATTGAAAAGCGTTCAGTGAAAAAAACAACCAATGCAATTAAAGGATTAAGTGCCATGCAAGTTAAAACTGCAAAGTTAATAACCATGCATGAGGGCCATCTTCATACCCAAGAAATTGAAGTAAACTTACTTAAAAAAGGCGATTTGCTTCAAATTAATTCAGGTGATATTATTCCCATAGATGCAGATTTGGTAAAGGGTGAAGGCGATTGCGACGAGCGTTTGATGAGTGGAGAAAGCCTACCTGTTCACAAAAAAATTGGTGATAAATTAGTTGGTGGTACAATACTCATCAATGGTAATTTACAAGTAAGGGTTAACACTATTTTAAAAGACAGTGTTTTATCGCAAATTATTGAAATGGTTAAAAAGGCCCAAGGTTCCAAACCACAAATTCAAAAATTAGGCGACCAAGTGAGCGCCATTTTTGTGCCAGCAGTTGTGGCAATTTCATTTGCCACTTTTTTGTTTTCGTTTTTTTATCTTAGTTTAGGTTCAGCACAAAGTATGCTAAGAGCTGTAGCTGTTTTGGTTATTTCTTGCCCTTGCGCCATGGGTTTGGCAACACCTACTGCTATAATGGTGGGCATTGGTAAAGCGGCTAAAAGAGGCATATTAATTAAAGGTGGCGATGTATTGGAAAACTTTGCCAAAAGTGATAAAATAGTTTTTGATAAAACTGGTACACTTACCACCGGCAATTTTTTATTCACAAATTTTTGGTTCGAACCAAAGCAAGATGACGTATTAAAAAATATAATTTTTGGGATGGAGAAACATTCTTCTCACCCTATTGCCAAGGCTTTAATTGATCAACATGCCAATTGGTTTATATCAACGCCAAACTTTACTCAAATACAAGAGGAAAAAGGTAGAGGCATGATGGTTATAGATGAACAAGGTTTTGTTTGGAAATTTGGTTCGGCTAATTACTGTCAAATAAGCGGGAGTGAGGCAGATTTGTTACTAACTAAAAATGATACTTTAGTAGCTTACTTATCTATCTCAGATAGCCTAAAAGATGGCGCTAAAGATTTAATCAGTTATTTAAATACGCAGCAGGTTGAAAGTATTTTACTGAGCGGAGATCGTGAAAAAAAGGTAATAGAGATTGCTTCAAACCTAGGAATTACAAATTTTTTGGCAGAACAACTACCAGCCCAAAAATTACAATTTGTCATAAACGCACAAGCCAAAAAGCCTCTTGTAATGGTTGGTGATGGTGTTAACGATGCTCCTGCACTCAGTAAAGTTTCTGTGGGAATATCTTTTGCGAAAGGAAGTGACATTGCCATACAAGCAGCAAATTTGGTGCTTATGCGCAACGATTTAATAGCGCTTAAAGAAGCGCATATCATTAGTAAACAAACCTATAAAACCATTCAACAAAATTTGTTTTGGGCCTTTTTCTATAACATTGTTTGCATACCACTGGCTGCAGCAGGTTTTATGCATCCAATGCTAGGCGCTTTGTCTATGGCATTCAGTGATGTTATCGTCATAGGCAATTCATTGCTGCTAGGTATTAAAAAAGTAAAAGCGAATCAATCCTAAGACCGACTCGCTTTTTACAATTAGGTATTTATAGTTTATTCTTTAATAAACCTTGCTTGGTAAGTTCTTCCATCATTTTCACCTTTAACAAAATACACGCCGGGTAATAAATCACCAATGTTAAAAGTAACCTCGCCTGTATTAGGAGAATAGATAGTAGTTGTTGGAAACAACTGCCCCATGATATTGTAAATTTCATAAGTAGCTTTGGCATTGTATTTACTAACCACTACATGCAAAACATTTTGAGCTGGGTTTGGAAAAGCTTTTAAACCTGCTTCTTTCTCCAACTCCTGCAAAGCAGTTGGCATTTTTATTAAAAAATCAATGGTACTAGAATCTAATTGATCTAACTGATTAGATAAACCTACAATTTTAAAGAAGGTTCTAACTTTAACATATATTTGTATTTTACCGGTATCGGATGCCAATGGTATTCCAGTCATTTTTGCACATCCTTTGGCACCACCAGCCCATGTTCTACGAGCATTATCACAAATATAACTAAAGCTACTTGGCAAATCACTAATTTCAACCACCGTGGCAGAATCTACTTTTATATTATACAAATTGCCGCTATAATTAATTTGCGTGTCTTTAGGCACAATTAAAGTAAGTGTTTGCTCAAACCAAGTACCTACAATTCCATCTGGCATTTTATTTGGATAAAGCCCCGGCTTTGTATAAATTGGATCTGGTGTACATTGCGCATTGGCCAATATGCCAATCATTGCAAAAAGTAATGTTAAGTATATTTTTTTCATGGATTTAATGGTTATATAAATCAAAGATAAGAATTTTTTTTTCTAAAATCAGCCAATATTAGTTAATTGACCAAAATCTGAATTTATGAAATGCTTATTTAAAAGTTCAAGTGCCTCAATTTCCTGTTTAATCCAGTAAATTTTAAGTCTAGATTTTTCCATTTTTCTAAAATAGGTCATTTGCCTTTTTGCGAATTGCTGTATAGCCACTCCAAGTTTTTCTACCAATTGCTCTTGACTGATATGGCCCAATAAATAACTTGAAATCCATTTATATTCTAATCCAAAATGCGCCAGTCTTATTGCATCAACACCTTCGTTCATTAATCCTTTTACCTCCTCAATTAAGCCTTCTTTTAACCTACTTTGAAGTCTTAACATTATATTTTCTCTTCGCATTTCAAGGTTTGGGTTCAAGCCAATAATAAGTGGATGGAGAGAGTGCGAATTTGGTAATTTTAAATTTGGATGCGCCAATAAATGTTGCCCAATTTCTAGTGCCCTTATCAATCTTTTTTTTGTAGCTACATCAGCGGTTTTTTTGTATTCTGGCAAATCCATTAACTCAAAAGTTGTTAATAAATCACCGTAATCTTGGTTCAAATAAATTAAACGTTGTTGCTCATTAATTGGGATTGCTGTGTACTGATAATCTTTGATTACTGCCTCTAGATATAAGCCACTTCCTCCGCAAATTATAGGTATTTTTTTGTTGGCCTGAACCAATTGAAAAGCTCTTTTAAAATCTTGTTGGTATTGGTAAATATGATAACTTGTATTTGGGTCAACCAAATTTATTAGGTGATAGGGGATAGCCTTTTTATCATAAAAATATTCTTTTAAATCTTTACCTGTGCCAATATCCATTTTTTTGTAAACCATCCTGGCATCGGCACTCAATATTTCACCATTCAATATTCCTGCAAGCTTAACAGCTAAGCGTGTTTTACCGCTAGCAGTGGGCCCAAGAACCACTATTGAATCATGTGTTTTTTTATTTATCAAAATGTCCTTAAATCTAAAACCATTTTCTTACTCCCCGAATTTTGAACAGCAATATAATTTTTCACTGCCAACTTATTTGCATCCATCTCTTTTTCAGAATAACGCCTATAGGTTTTTGGGTCAATATAAAACATATGCTCTGGTGTATTTCCTTTGTCTTTAAAGCCCATTTTGGCAAATGAATTTCCATTGCCCCAATCTAAATCTATATAGGTCATAATGTGTTGCGCATGCTTTTCTCTAATGAAATGTTTGACAAGTTTTTGTAAACCTCCAGTTACAGTAAAGCCTTGTTTATTGGCAAATCTAATCAATTCGTAAGACCTATAAAGAACCTTCGAATCTGTCATTACTCGCGATTTACTAAAGGCCATAGCAGCAAGCAATTCGCCTTTATATTGGAGTCCGTATTTAAATGCAAAGCTAGAACTTCCTTGAAAATGGTTCAGCTCAAAAAACATATCGGCACACGGCTTATCAATTTTTATAATTTCGCACAACCTGGCAGAAATAGTTTGGTTCAAACCCAATAAGTTTTTTACCCTAAAAGCTACCATTATTGGATTTTTGAGCCATTGGTCCTCAAATATATGAACCACTTTTAGAGTAGTTACCTGCTTTTCAGAAACTTGATGAATATCATTTTTTCTTGAACCTAAGAGATGTAAAAAAATGGTTAACGATTTTTTTTAATGATAAACTCACCTGAATTAGGTTGTTCAATTTCGGTTTGATCCAAACCAATTGAAGATAATAATGATACAAAATCTAAACTAAAGGATTTTTTCACGCTTCAAAGGAATAGAAATTGGATGAATCTTGATATTTTAAAAAATTTTGTTTTATAACTAGCATTAAAATTAAGGTGCTTAGTTTTGAAAAGAAACAGATTTTCTCGTATGCATTTTTTGTTATGCTTTGAATGCATATATAATCATCAGTGGTAAAGAACTAACTAACTACCAATTGCAAAGTGTTCCTAGTTTTTTGCTCAATCAATAGTTTTTTGCCACCTGTTAATTGTGCTAATTCTCTGCTGGTGTAATTGGTGATGGTAATTAATTCTACCGGCTCGTTGGTTTTAATCGAATAGTTTTTTTCTAAATATTGTATAAGTTCTTTAACTTTATTGGCTTCATTGTCTATGCACACACTAAAACTTATAGCAGAGTTTTGCATTAAATTAATCTTTATTCTTTTTTCTGCAAAGGAGTTAAAAATAGTACTCAAATTATCTTCCAAAATAAATGAAAAATCTTTACTGCTAAGCGAGAGGAGCAACTGATTTTCTTTTACAATAATAGTTGGTAAATGATTTTCTTTTTCTTTGCTTACGCCAACTACGGTACCGGCTGCTTCGGGGTTCATAAATGATTTAACAAATAATGGAATATTCTTGCTCTGCAATGGTTGTATGGTTTTTGGGTGAATAACTGTAGCCCCATAATAAGCCATTTCAATAGCCTTTGGATAACTAATTGCATCAATTTTAATTGCATCTGCAAATTTCTTCGGATCAGCATTCATTACCCCTTCAACATCTTTCCAAATAGTTACATTTTCTGCCTCTAATCCATAAGCAAAAATTGCTGCCGAATAATCTGAGCCTTCTCTTCCTAAAGTTACTGTAAAGTTATCTTTATTTCGGCCAATAAAACCTTGTGTAACTACCAATTGCTTTTTTACTATAGGCCTCAATTTGCTAGCTATTAATTTCTCAGTTGACTCCCAATCCACTTTTCCTTCTCTATATGTATTGTCAGTATGAATAAAATTTTGAGCATCCATCCAACGGTTTTTAATGCCAGCCTCATTAAGGTAAGCGCTCAATATCCTGGAGGAAATGATTTCTCCGTAACTCACAATTTGATCATAAACTTTATCAAAATTAGCATCAGGTACATTTTCTAATTCACATTCCAATTCAATAAAAAGATTTTCAATATCGTCATAGGTATGAGATGAACTGCTTATCAAAAGACCTTTTATAATTTCGTTATGAAATATTTTTACTTGTTGGTAAATTTCATGCTTCTTATCATTTTTTTCAAAATAGGCTTTTGCTAATTGTTCCAAAGCATTGGTGCTTTTGCCCATAGCACTCACAACAACTAATACCTGTTCTTCAGCGTATGCATTTAAAACCTTACCAACGTTTCTTACCGCTTCTGCATTTTTAACAGATGCCCCACCAAATTTAAATACTTTCATGCTTTCAATTTATCTGAGTCAAATATAAATTAATTCTCGTATGGATGTAGAATTTGTGGCATAATTGAGCCTTTTTAAGCGTTGATTTCAATTTAATTTTAACACAATTGAAATTTTTATTGTTTTATTATATCTTACAATCCTTAATATTATAAAAATTTTAACTGGTTTTTAAACAAAATAAACCGTTTTATTTCAATATTTTCTTAATTATAAACGTTATGAAAATCTTATGAAATAGCCGATTTATCTTTGTTTCATCAATCAGCCATGTTATGAAATCAACTGCGATTAAATATTTTCTGCATTCAATAATGGTAATTACCATTTTTTTGTTTGGGTCTAAACAAGTTTATGCAGACCACATTGTAGGTTCCGACGTTGCCTATACTTGCACTGGAACTCCAAATGTTTACGAGGTTACCTTTAAACTTTACAGAGATTGCACGGGTATTCAATTGTGTGCAGGTTGTCCTACTGCATTAAGTCCATCCTGTCAAATTAGTTTAAATGCCAGAGGCGTCAGTGTGCCAGCTGGTTCGGGCCTGCCAGCCAGCCCTTGTGCAGGTGTTAGTTTTGGTTCACAAAGTATAACTGTAGTAACTGCTGTAAGTGGATTTGATGTTATACAATTATGTGCAACAGCAAAAACAATATGCAGTAATTGTGGAACCAGAACACCAGGTACTTTTATGCCTGGAATTGAAGTTTATACTTTTAGTGGGCAAATTAACTTAAGCGCAATTCCATCCACTTGTTGTTTAGTGAGTCTTGGTTTTCAGTCTTGTTGTAGAAATACTTTTATTACCACATTAGCCAACCCAACCAGTTTAGGCTTTTTTACCGAAGTAATTATAAACAGATGCGCTACACCTTGTAATTCATCACCAACATTTACCAACGACCCTGTTGCTGTTACTTGTGCGGGCCAAGATTTTACTTACAACCTAGGTGCAATTGACCCAGATGGAGATTCATTGAGTTATGCATTTGGTCAGGCTTTGGTTAGCCAAGGTGCTGCTGCACCTTATGTTGCCCCTTATAGCCCTACTGTACCTTTTCCATATTTAGGTGCGCCAACTCAAACTCCGCCAGGAGTTCCACCAGTAGGTATTAGTATTGATGCCGTTACAGGCGATATCAGGTATAGGCCAATGGGGGCTTTTGTAGCGAACCTAATCATTGAGGTAAAGCAATGGAAAACTATTGGCGGCGTGCCAACCTTAATGGGTATTACACGAAGAGATATTCAGTTTTATAGCCAGTTTTGTCCGGCCAATAACCCACCCGTTTTTAGAACTTATGATAACAATTCTGTTTTAACCTCACCTCAACCTAACTTTGCCTATTCGGTTTGTGCTGGTCAACAATTGTGTTTTACCATTTCTGGGTGGGATAACACTGCTGGAACTGATACCACAGACTTGAATTGGAACGCTCCTAGTAATTTGGTAAGCAATGGTGCCACCTTTGTTAAGTCATACAATTTTGCAAACAGAACTGCCCTTGGGCCCAAGTTTGATAGTATGAAGTTTTGTTGGACCCCAACCGCAAATATGGCCAGTAACTTACCTTATTATATGGTTGTAACTGCAAAAGATAGAGCCTGTCCAATTCCTGCAAGAACCACACGTTCTTTTAGTATTTTGGTGCGTAAAATACCAGTGGCTATCATTAACAAGGTTAATAAAAACTGTGGTTTTTACGACTTTAGTTATACGCTTCAAAATGGGGTTCCTTTAAACAATAGTTATACTCAATTCCAAGTTGAAACTGGCCCTAATTCAAATTCATATACTGTTTACAATAACTCAAGTGTTACAGACCATAAGTTTGTAACTGGAGGTTGGCATCGAATAAAACTGCGCTTAACAACTACTTCACCGCCAACGCCAAATGGTTGTCCTAACGACAATATATTAGATTCGATTTTAATTCCTAATCCCGTTGATGTAGCAGTTAGAGATACCTTCAACTGTTTCGGCACGCCAGTTGCTATTCAAGCCAAAGGAAAAAATGGAACGCCGTTTGGTTTGAGCTATAGGTACACTTTTTATAGCCTGCCATCTAACAATATCATACGTGCTTTTGGCATTGATTCAAACTGCACCATAAACCCTACTATTTCTGGCACTACTTCAACTTACAAGGCTGTTATCCAAGATTTAAATGGTTGTAGAGATTCAGTTAATTTCTCGGTGTTTACTCGTAATCTACCATTAAAAGAGTTGCCGGCGAGTGTTCGTTTCTGTTTCTCAAGCCGCGATACTTTAGATGCTGGTAATAGCCTAGGTTCTGTGAACATTTGGCGTTGGAGCAAATCACCAGTATCTCCAGTTTTAAGCGATTCTGTTTCGCAAAAAATATTGCCACAAGATAGTGGCAGGTATGTGGTGCGCAAAATGGACCTATTTGGCTGTAACCGTTATGATACTTCTATGGTTTATGTGAATGCCCAAGTTCCAGTGAGTGCCGGGCCAAACCGCACCATTTGTGCAGGCGATCCAAATATCAATATTGTAGCCAGTGGAACAACAGCAAGTATTGATAGTTTTCAATGGCGCCAAGTGCCTATTACCAATCCTAACTTGGTTTTGAGCACTAGTAGCGCTCTTAGTGTTTCGCCATTAGTAAATACTACCTACCAGGTAACCGGTTTTATTACCTATGGCGGCATAACCTGCTCGTATGTAGATTCTATGGATGTAGTGGTAAAACAAAAGCCAGTTATCACCCGTCCAAGTGATTACTCATTGTGTAGGAATACCGCTGTGGTATTGTTACCAGCTATTACTTCAACCAATAAGCCAGGTCAAATAACTTCGGTTTGGACATACCCTTCAAATCCATTGGCCATAAGCGGCAACCAGGTTATTATTAACAACCTCACTAATTTGCCTCCAGCGCCACCAACATCGGCGAGGGGTAATACCATTAACTTAACCGTAACCGATATTGATGGTTGTAGAATATATGATTCATTGGTTATAAGTATATTCCCAGTTCCAATTATCAATGCTGGTCCAGGTAGAACTTGGTGCGATTTTGCCACAACGTTTAATATTAACCCAGGTTCTCAAGCTTACACACCAAATGGAGGAGCCTTGGCAACCAATGAACAATGGGTAGGACGAGGAATATCGAGGCCGAACCCAAGTGTAAATTACTATGTATTTAACCCACAGGCGAGCGATGTAAATGTGCTGCCAGATACCAATGTTATTACTTATAGGTTCACAGCAACTTTCCCGTTAAACAATGCAGTTGTGTTTGTGCCAGCAGTAGCCGGTTACAATGCGCCCTCACCAACGGGCGGTTGCGTGGCTTCTGATACAGTATTGTTTAGAGTAATTAAAACACCAAAATTGGAAACAGGTATTGCTCCGCCATTATGTAAATCTGGTTCGGCAGTAGATTTAGATGCGCACATGTTGGGAAGAAGCACCAATTCAACCAATCCATTGAGTAGCTATTGGTATATTGGTGCCCCAGACCAATTATACAAAGCTGCTATCACCGGTGGAAGAAGCTTTAATCCTTCAAGCCCTGTAATTGAGATTTATACCAAACAATACACCCTTGTATATGCAGATACCTCAACTACTTGTAGAGTGGCCGATACTACTACCATTCAGGTGAATGAAAACCCAGTGGTAGATATTGATTATTTGAGTTTAAGCGATAGCGCCGTATGTAAAACAAGGGGCAATGTGTTGTTCTTCATGAACCCAAATAATATCCCTTCATCAGATGCAAACATGAGTAGCTTCCCTGCTTTGCCAAGTGGCGATTTTGATGTAACAGCTGGTAGGTTTAATATTAGCAGTGCGCCAGCAGGCATGTACAATATTAAGTATTATTACAAAGACCCGGGCACAGGTTGCGACAACAGAGATTCTGTAAACATAAGGTTGCAAGATGCACCAATAATTGATATCACAGATGATGGCACCGTGTGTTCTTATGGAGCGGTGTTTAGTGTAGGATTTAAAACAGTACCAAGTAGCCCTTATACTTGGAGCTGGAGCACCCCAGATGGAAATGGAAGTATTTTGGATAATGGTATAACAGGCATAGCTTATACAGCAACAGCAGCAGATATTGCTCGAGGTTCAATTACTTTTAAGGCAACTACTGTTGACTTAACTACTGATCCAGATGTGTGCGCAGCCGCAAGAGATTCTGCTACATTTATTATCAAACCAAAACCAGATGCTACCTTTAGTATAGCACCAGATAGAGCTTGTGTAGACGACAGGTATGGTGTGGAACTCAATAGTGTTTATACCGCCACCGCAAGTTCGGTAGCAGGTTCAACCTACAAATGGTTCATGGATCAAAGTGATTATAACACTACGCCAATGAATGCAGCACCTTACGATCAATTGGTACATAACCAAAAATTTACACAGTCAGGCAACCACATCATTCACTTGTTTGTAGAAGCAAATGGCTGTACCGATACCGCGTTTGCACCTGTATATGCATGGCCAACCCCAATAGCCAAGTTTGTGAGCAATCCACAAACAACCACTATTGCTAAACCATACTTTGATTTCTTTAACCAATCAACCATTGCAGATAATTCGCCATTGACTTATATCTGGACCTTCCCGCCATTGGTGCCAGGAGGAGCAAATAGGAAAGATTATACTTCAGATCCAAAGCAAATTCAGTTTACAGCAGATACAGGCGATGTGCCTATTTGGTTAACCGTAATTAGCGAGAATGGCTGTTATGATTCTACAACAAATCCAATAGAAATTGAGCCAGACATTACAGTATTTATACCTAATGTGTTCCGACCTTATACTTCTGAGGACAAAGGAGGAGCAAATGAAGCTGTGAATAGAGTGTTCAGGGTTTCGGCCACAGGTTTTGAAACCATAGAGATATATGTATTCAACCGTTGGGGTCAAATGGTATACAAATCATTTATGACCAATGTAACATTTGATGATAAGGAAGGCTGGAATGGAAAAGATTTTAACAATGGAAAAGATTGTCAGCAAGATGCTTATATCTACCAAGTAAATGCAACCAGTTTCAACGGCAAGAAATATACTTATAGTGGTTCGGTTACCTTATTGAGGTAAGTAATAATTTAATTATGCTTTATATAATTTGGCGACTAAGCGATAGTACTTGCTTAAATAGTGTATAATTGCTAGGTTTGTCGAAATAATTATACTTATGTCAATTACTACACTCGGTCAGTTTATCATAGAAAAGCAACAAGATTTTTCATTCGCTAAAGGAGAGTTATCTCGCTTATTGCGTGATATTGGAATTGCTGCAAAAATTATAAGTAGAGAAGTAAATAAAGCTGGACTTACTCAAATATTAGGTGAATATGGTTCGGTGAACGTGCAAGGCGAAGATGTAAAGAAATTAGACATCATTGGTAATGAAACCTTTATTTGGGCTTTAGAAAAAGGTGGTGAGGTTTGTGCCATGGCCAGTGAAGAGAACGACGATATGATACCGCTAATGGGTGCCTATTCTAAAAATGGTAGGTATGTAATTTGCATAGACCCTTTGGATGGTTCAAGCAATATTGATGTAAACGTTTCTATAGGAACTATTTTCTCAATCTACAGACGTGTTTCCGAAACGGGTACCGCACCAACATTGGCAGATGTTTTGCAACCTGGCAATCAATTAGTAGCTGCTGGATATGTTGTTTATGGTACTTCAACAATGTTGGTTTACAGCACCGGTAAAGGCGTAAATGGCTTTACCCTTGATCCAAGTATAGGAGAGTTCTGTTTAAGTCATCCCGATATTATTACTCCTGAAGACGGAAAGGTTTATTCTATAAACGAAGGCAATGCAGGTGAATTTCCTCAAGGAATTTCTGATTATTTAAAATGGGTTAAAGAAACAGATAAGGCTACAAGCCGCCCATACAGTGCAAGATACATTGGTTCTATGGTAGCAGATTTTCATAGAAACCTACTGAAAGGTGGCGTATTTATTTACCCTCCAACTGCAAAATCACCTAATGGAAAATTACGTTTAATGTTCGAATGTATTCCTATGTCGTTTATTGCAGAACAAGCTGGAGGAATTTCAACCACCGGAAAAGAAAGAGTATTAGATGTTGATCCAACGGAAATTCACCAAAGAGTTCCAGTGGTGATGGGTTCTAAAAACATGGTGAACAAAGTGCTAGAATTTATGAATAAATAAATTTGGGTCGAA
>Ga0209443_1001528_pt1 | contig 14413 bp, 9 predicted proteins | sample LauGreBMM110DCMD_2_FD_187571 | JGI IMG/M metagenome (GOLD analysis project Ga0209443, IMG submission 187571) | Freshwater lake microbial communities from Lake Michigan, USA - Su13.BD.MM110.DCMD (SPAdes) (version 2) | ecosystem: Environmental > Aquatic > Freshwater > Lake | place: Lake Michigan... | reverse complement strand
GAAAGCGGTAGAGGACTACCGCACTCCAAGACGCTGGCGCGACGACTCAAGCACCGGTGCGGACTCCGCGAGGTTTTGGAGTGCGCCAGTCCTCTGGCGCTTTGATCGGGGCTTGCGGAGGGAATAAGCGCCTCGTCACTTCAGAGGCCTGTCCGGTGGCCGAAAGCGGTAGAGGTCTACCGCACTCCATGACGCTGGCGCGACGACTCAAGCCCCGTGCGGACTCCGCGAGGTTTTGGAGTGCGCCAGTCCTCTGGCGCTTTGCTCAGAGCTTGCGGAGGGAATATGCGCCTCGTCACTTCGGAGGCCCGTCCGGTGGCCGAAAGCGGTAGAGGACTACCGCACTCCAAGACGCTGGCGCGACGACTCAAGCACCGGTGCGGACTCCGCGAGGTTTTGGAGTGCGCCAGTCCTCTGGCGCTTTGGTCGGGGCTTGCGGAGGGAATAAGCGCCTCGTCACTTCAGAGGCCCGTCCGGCGGACCAAAGCCGTAGAGGTCTACCGCACTCCAAGACGCTGGCGCGACGACTCAAGCACCAGTGCGGACTCCGCAAGGTTTTGAAGTGCGCCAGTCCTCTGGCGCTTTGGTCGGGCCGTTCGGAAAGGACCAGCGGCTCGGTGGTTTCAGAGGCACGTCCGGTGGCCGAAAGCGGTAGAGGTCTACCGCACTCCAAGACGCTGGCGCGACGACTCAAGCACCAGTGCGGACTCCGCAAGGTTTTGAAGTGCGCCAGTCCTCTGGCGCTTTGCTCAGAGCTTACGGAGGTAACCAGAGGCTCATGTTTTCGGAGGCCCGTCCGGTGGACCAAAGCCGTAGAGGACTACCGCACTCCATGACGCTGGCGCGAGGAAGGGACGTGCCCTATGGCCCGGAGCCTAGAAGCGCACCGCATTGTTCGCAGGTGTCGTATCGAGCTCAGGTGGATGGACGCGGATGAAGTGCAAGTGTAAGCCGCCACCCCACGAACGAATCGTGCGCAACGGGTTGGCCGCTGTGGCACGGAGAAAATGCCAGCCGTCCGTCGCCATCTCGGCGATTTTCGCGTCCATCACACGCTCCTTCCCGCCTTTCCAACCAGAACGGAACTCAAGGTAGAAGGACAAGCTCTCGGCATCTTCATGCTTCGCCAACAACGCTCGCGCTCGACGTTCCATCCGGATTCGACGCGGAAGGACCAATGCGACGACGAAAAGCAACCCAGCTGCGTGAACGAGAAGTATTAAAATGAATGGCATGTTCAAAACCGTGTGATCTGGATTGAAAAATGATATCACAATCAGCACCCTCGAGTCGCACACATCGGAACCGCGATGGCCGTTCGCCATTTATTCATAGCACCAAGTCATTCGTATAATGATGTCTATTTTGGACGCTGCAATCCAGATAAAACGAATTCGTGCCCTGACGTAGGGGAAGAAAAATGAGATAGGCTCTTTGGATGGCATAACAGTTAGTAAACCGCAACGAACAACGTTTTTATCGTTCGTTGCGGTGTTGCTATGCACAGCAAAAGGCCACGCCGGGAGTTGCCTCCTCAGCTCATCCGCATCGGCATGATGACGTAGAGGAACGGCGTGTTGGTCTTCAGCACGCCGGGGCTCAACTCGTCGATCAGCTCGAAGAACACCTCGTCGCTGTCCAGCGCCTTGAGCGGGTCGAGCATGTAGCCAGGATTGAAAGCAATCGCGAAGTCCTTGCCTTTGTAGTTGATGGCCAGGTTCTCGCGGGCCTCGCCGACCTCGGGGGTGTTGGCGGTGATCGAGAGCTGGTTGCGGCTGAAGCTGAGCTTCACCGAGTTGCTCTTGTCGCTGGTCATCAGCTCGGCGCGGCGCAAGGCGCCGAGAAGCTCTTCGCGGGCGAGGGTGATGCGCTCCTGACATTCGCCGGGGATGACTTGCCGGTAGTTCGGATAGTTGCCGTCCACCAGCTTGGTGATGATGAGAACGCCGGGTCCGCCCTCGACCGTGCTGGTGGTGAAGGCGGCTTGGTTCTCGGAGAACTTGAGCTCGACGTTGCCGACGCTGCCCAGCAGGCGGTTGAGCTCGTTGATGGCCTTGGTGGGGACGATGAAATCCGCTTGGCTCTCGGCGGGGACCTCGGCGTCTTCATCAGTCATGGCCAGGCGGCGTCCGTCGGTGGCAACGAGGGCGATCTTGTGGTCCTTGAGGCTGAAAAAGATTCCGTTGAGCACGTAGCGGGTCTCGTCGGTGGAGACGGCGAAGCTGGTCTTGCGCAGCATGGCCTTGAGCTTGTCCTGCGGCAAGGTGACGGCGCGGGCTTGCTTGAAGACGGGCATGGGCGGGAATTCATCCGCGGCGAGACCGTTGATCTTGTAGAACGACGCCCCGGCGCGCAGCGTGCAGACGGATTTGTCGTCGATCTCCAGCTCGATCTCGCTGGCCGGCAGCTCGCGGGCGATGCCGAAGAGCTTTTTGACCGGCAATGTCGCCTTGCCCTCCTTCTCGACCGTTGCAGCGACGGTGCTGCAGATGGTGACGTCGAGGTCGGTGGCGGTGAACTCGAGTTTGCCCGCAGAGGCGGAAAGCAGGACGTTGGACAGGATGGGCAGGGTGGTGCGCGTGCCGACCACGTTCTGCACCGACTGAAGGCCGTTGAGGAGGTGTTCCTTGGCGATCGTGAGTTTCATCGGCTCTAAGTATTGTGTCTTCTTTTCAAGAAGAAAGCCATTAGTAGGGGGTGTGGATAACACGTACAACTGCCGGTTGTGGCCATGCCGGCTTGGGCCGGACGAGGGTCGGCGATCGTGGATAGCCTGGCCAAGAACCCCTTTCCGGCTGTGGATGACCCGGACGAGGGGAGTTGTTGGGTGGTTATCCGGTGGCTCCGGGAGGTTGTCCACAGGGTCGTTGGGCAAAACTCCGGCTAGCCCACCGGCCTTCGGCCGGTAGGATGCGTCCCATGAAACGGCTTTCGACGCTCTGGTTCGGGTTCCTGCTGGCTTTCGCTGCCGGTGGGGCGACGCCGTTGCAAGAGCGAGCGGACCGGTTCTTGGCGGTGGTGAACGCGGGTTTCCAAGCGCTTTACCGGGTCAACAGCGAGGCCCAGTGGGCGGCGGCGACCGACGTGAAGCCGGTCAACGACGCGGCCAGCGAGGCCGCGGGAAAGGCGTACGCGGCGTTCAACGGGAATCCGGCCATCATCAGCGAGGCGAAGGCGCTTTTGGCGCAGCGCTTGGAACTGACCGAGTTGCAGGTACGGCAACTGGAGCGGGCGCTGCTCAATGCGGCGGAGGGCCCGATGACCGATCCGGATCTGGTGAACCGCCGCATCACAGCCGAGACGGCGCAAAATTCGGCCCTGAACGGGTTCCAGTTCCTGCTCCGTGGGAGCAACGTTGTCGCTAACGACCTCGACCGGGTGCTCTCAAAGGTGACGGATCTGCCGGAACGGCGAGCGGCTTGGGAGGCATCGAAGCTGACCGGTCCGGCTCTCAAGCCCGGATTGGTGAAGTTGCAGGGCTTGCGCAACGGCGTCGCCCGGGAAATGGGCCATTCCAACTACTTTTCCCTCCAGGTGGCCGGCTACGGGATGACGGCGGACGAGATGCTGAAGCTGAACGACGAATTCCTGCGGGAATTGCGGCCGCTGTACCTCCAGCTGCACACGTGGGCGAAGCACAAGTTGGCGGCGAAGTACGGCCAACCGGTGCCGGCCCGCATCCCGGCGCATTGGATCAACAACCGTTGGTCGCAGGAATGGGGCGGTCTGGTCGAAGCGGCCTCGCTCGACCGGTATTTCACGAACCGCACACCGGAAAGCATCACCAAGACCGCGGAGCAGTTCTACGTCGGCCTCGGGTTCCCGCCCTTGCCGAAGACCTTTTGGTCGCGATCGGACCTGTTCCCGGCGGCAGAAGGCTCGGGTCGGCTCAAAAATTCCCACGCCTCGTGCTGGCACGTGGACCTGAAGGACGACATCCGCTCGTTGATGAGCGTGGAAGCGAACCCGTGGTGGTTCTACACGGCGCACCATGAGCTTGGGCATGGCTACTACTTCATGGCGTACACAAGGCCGGAGGTGCCGCCGTTGCTCCGGACCGGCGCGAACCCGGCCTTCCACGAAGGCATCGGCGAGCAGATCGCGTTGGCTGCGGGGCAGACGCCGTACCTGAAGACGGTGGGCGTGTTGCCGGCCGATTATCAGGAGGACCAGACGGCGACGCTGTTGGAGACCGCTTTGAGCCACGCCGTACCTTTCTTGTTCTGGGCGAGCGGCACGATGACCCACTGGGAGCACGACCTGTATGCGAAGGATCTGCCGCCGTCGGAGTACAACGCGCGCTGGTGGCGGTATGTCGCGGATTTCCAGGGCGTGGAACCGCCGGCCGGCCCCGGGACGCGTGGCGAGGAGTTCTGCGACGCAGCCACGAAGACGCACATCAACGACAATCCCGCCTACTACTACAGCTACGCCATCGCGACGGTGCAGAAGTTCCAGATCCACGACCATATCGCCCGGCGGATCCTCCATCAGCCGCCGCAGTCCTGCGACTACGCCGGCAACAAGGAAGTGGGCGATTTCCTGAAGAAGTTCCTCTCCGTCGGAGCGACCCGTGATTGGCGGCAACTGCTGCGCGAGGCGACCGGCGAGGACCTGGGCACGCGGGCCATGAAGGAATACTTCGCACCGCTGCAGAAGTGGCTGGAGAAGGAGAACGCCGGCCGGAAGATCGGATGGGAGTGAACGGCGGGCCCTACCGGTGCCGAAGGACACCCCCCACTGAAGCAGCTCCCGACAAAGATCCTATCTCCGAGAGACTTTGGAGCGCAACGGGAGGCGACAGGGCTTCGAGCTCTTCAGAGGAGGGGTGGCTGAAGAGGAACGGACACGCGGCCTGCTGCTGGCGAAACCGGTGTCGGCGCTGCGTCCTGCCACCGCACTCCAAGACGCTGGCGCGACCACGCCGGCGTCTCGGGCTTTCGGAGCGTGGATGCCTTCATCCGCGTTTGCTCGTCACCGCAGGGTCGGGACGCCGTTGGTCACACCGAGCTGGGCGGCGATGAAGGCCAGTTTGTCGGCAGCTTCCTCGATGATCTTGCCGGTCGGCTTGCCCGCGCCGTGGCCTGCCTTGGTCTCGATGCGGATGAGCACCGGGTTCACCCCGGTCTGGACCGCCTGCAACCGAGCGGCGAATTTGAAGCTGTGCGCCGGCACCACGCGGTCGTCGTGGTCGGCCGTCGTCACCAGCGTCGGCGGATAGGTCACGCCGGACCGGAGGTTGTGCAAAGGCGAGTAGGCCCGCAGCGCCTTGAACTCCTCGGCATCGTCGCTGGACCCGTAATCGCTGGTCCACGCCCAGCCGATGGTGAACTTCTGGAAGCGCAGCATGTCCATGACCCCGACCGCGGGCAGCGCCGCGCCGAAGAGGTCGGGACGTTGCGTGATGCTCGCACCGACGAGCAGGCCTCCGTTCGATCCTCCGGAGATGGCGAGCTTCTTGGGCGAGGTGTAGCGGTGGGCGATGAGCCACTCGGCGGCGGCGATGAAGTCGTCGAACACGTTCTGCTTCCTCAGCTTGGTGCCGGCCTTGTGCCACTCCTCGCCGTACTCGCCGCCGCCGCGCAGGTTGGGCACCGCATAGACGCCGCCGAGCTCCATCCAGGCGAGATTGGCGACGCTGAACGCCGGCGTGAGCGAGATGTTGAAGCCGCCGTAACCGTAGAGGAGCGTCGGGTTCGAGCCGTCGAGCTTCAGGCCCTTCTTGTGGGTGATGAACATCGGCACCTTCGTGCCGTCCTTGCTCGCGTAGAACACCTGCTTCACCTCGTAGGCATCGGGGTCGAAACCGACTTTCGGCTGCCGCCAGAGCGTGCTCGTGCCGGTGGCGAAGTCGTAGCGGTACACGCGGCCGGGCGTGGTGAAACTGGTGAAGCTGTAGAAGGTCTCGGAATCCGAGCGTTTGCCGCCAAAGCCGCCCGCGCTGCCGATGCCGGGGAGCGGGAGCTCCTTCTGCAGGCTACCAGACAGATCGAAGAGCATCACCTGGCTGCGGGCGTCGCGCAGGTACTCGGCGACCAGGCGGTCGCCGAAGATGTTCGCAGAGATCAACGTGGCATCGATCTGCGGAAGCACCTCGCGCCAATCGGCCCGCGAAGGCTTGGCGGAGTCGATGGCGATCAGCCGGCCGCGGGCGGCGGTGAGATCGGTGCGGAAGAAGAACACCGGACCGTCGTTGCCGACGAAGTGGTAGCTCGCGTCGAAGTCGTTGAGCAACTCGACGACCTTGGCGTCCGGCGCGGTGAGGTCCTTGTAGAAGACGCGGTTCTTGGTGTCCGTGCCCTGGCTGACGTTGATGACCAGATATCGGCCGTCGTCGGTGACCCCGCCGCCGAAACCCCATTTTGGCTGGTCCTTGCGCTCGTAGACCAGCACGTCGGCGGATTGGGCGGTACCGAGTCTGTGGAAGTAGAGCTTCTGGAACTCGTTCACCTTGGTGAGCTTCGCCGATTCGGCCGGCTCGTCGTAGCGCGAGTAGAAGCAGCCCTTGCCGTCCTTGGTCCACGAGCAGCTGGAGAACTTCACCCATTTCAGCACGTCGGCCGTGTCCTGGCCGGTGGCCACGTCGCGGATCCGCCATTCCTCCCAATCGGATCCGGCCGACGACAAGCCGTACGCGATGTGGGTGCCGTCGTCGGAGACGGCGTAGCCCTTCAGCGCGACGGTTCCGTCGGCGGAGAGCGTGTTGGGGTCGAGCAACACCCGCGGGGTGGCGTCGAGGGACGCGGCGACGTGGAGCACGGATTGGTTTTGCAGCCCGTTGTTCTTGCTGAAGAAGTAGCGGCCGCCCTGCTTGAAGGGCACTCCGTGGCGCTCGAAATCGTAGAGCGCGGTGAGCCGCGCCTTGAGCGGCGCACGCAACGGCAACGTCCCGAGATAGCCGAAGGTGACCTTGTTTTGCGCCTCGACCCAGGCCTTGGTCTCCACCGAGTTGTCGTCCTCCAGCCAGCGGTACGGATCGGCGACCTGGATGCCGTGGTAATCGTCCACGACCTCGGTCTTGGTGGTGGGTGGATAGCGGAGCGGGACAGAAGGAGGATTCACGGCGGAGACGATACCGGCGGCGGTGAAGGTGAGGAGCGAGAGGCCGAGAGCGCGCGACGCCGACAAGGACCGGAGATGGCGGTTCATGGGCCGAGTGTGCGCCGCGCCGCGGTCGCCGCAACCGGCTTGTTGCCCTGGTGCCCCGATCGACGTGATCGAACTGCTCGTCCGCCCGTCGTCCGTGTCGTACCTTCGGTCCCGGCGGCGCGTCCTGCGCGGCCCCACTATGCGCATCATCGGCGGAGAAGCGGCCGGTCGGATCGTCCATGTGCCCGAAGGGCTCGGCGTCCGACCCATGCCCGACAAGGTGAAGCTCGCGGTCTTCAACTCGCTCGGCGGGTTCGTGGACGGCGCGCGCGTGCTCGACCTCTTCTCCGGCACCGGCGCGCTCGGCCACGAGTGCCTCAGCCGCGGCGCCGTCTCGCTCCACAGCGTCGAGAAATCCGACAAGCACGCGCGCTTCTACCGCCGCAACCTCGTCGCCGCCGGTCTTCCCGCGACCGCGGTCGAGCTGCGCGTGGACGACGTCTTCAGCGCCGTGCCGCAGCTCGCGGCCGCGGGCCGGCTCTTCGACCTGGTGATCGCCGATCCGCCCTACGGCGAGAAGAACGTCGGCCGCCGTTCCACCTCGCTCGCGCAACGCCTGCTCGACCAGCCCGACCTTCCGCGTCTCCTCGCGCCCGGCGCGCTGTTCATCCTCGGCCACACCAAGCGCGACACGCTCGACATCCCGCCCGCTTGGATGGAGCGCAAGATGCTCAAGCACGGCGACACGGTGATCCGCTTCTTCAAACCCGCCGGAGCGGTGGATCCGGTGGAGACCGTCGAGCCCGAGTCGTCCGAAGGAGAACCGACCGAGCCATGAAGAAAATCCTGTCGTGGGTCTGGTCCGTCGTGCTGTCGGCGTCCGCCTTCGCAGCTGATGCGATATCGGCCGGCGCACCCGGGACCCCGGCATCTGTGCCCATCCAGGTGCTCGTCGATCGTGCGGCGTAGCAGACGGTGGAGAGGTTCTCCGGTATCGGCCTGAAGTCGGATGAACTGGCCGTGACGTTGGTCGACCTGACCGATCCAGCCCGATCGGACCAGGCGAGCTTCCGCGGATCGGAACCGATCTATCCCGCCAGCGTGGTGAAGCTGTTCTATCTCGTCGCGGCCCACTGTTGGCTGGAGGACGGCCGCCTCACCGACACCCCGGAGCTCCGCCGCGCGCTGAGCGACAGGGTCGTGGAATCCTACAACGAGGCGACCCACCACGTGGTCGACGTGCTGACCGGCTGGACCAGCCAGACCCGCCATGACGCGGCCTACGTGGAGCTGGCGGACGAGCGCGGCATCATCCCCGCGGTCGCGCGGACGGTCATCGCCGGGCTGCGCCGGTAGCGCTCACGGCACGCGGATCCTGTCGATGCGCTTCAGATCTGCGACGCCCAGCTCGATGAGCTCGGCGTTGGTGTAGAGCTCGGTGACGAACTTCTTTTCGCCCTCCACCTTGGCCGCCCCGCGGAAGCGCTGCACATCGGCGAGAGCGAGCACGTCCAGAGCGACCGAGTCCTTGCTGAAACGGAGTTCGTCCAGAGCGACCGCGTAGTGGAGCAGCGTCAGCTCCTCGCCGCGGTACTGGCAGAGCAGCGCGTCGCCCACGGCGAAGGCGAGCTTGGGCAGGACGTCGTCGAGCGCGCAGATGTCGGGCGCGGCCTCGGCGAGGCGGACAGGATCATTCGCGAAACGCAGCGTGTTGTCGGTGCTCGCCCATGCGAGGCCGGCGATATGGCCGTTCACGCCGGCGACGTTGTGGCTGAGCACCGGTGCGACGGAGACGATCTTGGTGATGTCGTGGGTGAGCAGCTTTGTGACGTAGGACCGGCGACCGGTGCCCTCGTTCTCCTTTTTGCCGAAATCTCGGTCGCCCGCGACCAGCCGGCCGATGAGCGGTGATTCATACGAGCGGTCGCCGTCCCAACCGGTATCCTCGCTGGCGACGCAGCGGACACCGAGTTCTTGCGCGAGCCGCGACCAACCGGCAGCGCGGAGATCGAGATCGCGTTTGTCCCAGATGACGATGTTCGAGGGCGCGTGGCCCGAGGTGATCAGGCCCTCGATCAGTGGCCGCACCACCGCGGGTCGCGTGCCGCTCACCGCACCCGGCGTCGCGGTCACCTTGAAGCCGACGACATCGCCCGGTGCGACGAGCGACCTCCATGCTTCATTGGCGGTCGGTTTGCCGGTCAAGCCGAGCAGGCCGTTCTCGACCATCCTCCGCACGACATCTGGGTCCGGTGCAAAGGCCGAGGTGGCCGCCGGATCGATCGCCACAACGACGCGGGCACGGGCTGTGTTGGTCGAGGAGGCCGGCGCTGCGGCGGGTGCGGCGGGATCCGGAGCGGCATCCGCCGACCGCGGTAGCAGCACCAGCGCGGACACGAGCACGAAGAAGAGGGTGGAATGGCGTGGCATCATCCGGACAGCCCGCAGCATGGCGTGCCCGGGCTCCAGACGCCAAGGACCGTGTCGGCGTTCAAGGCGAACGCGGGCTTCGGCGGCGCGTTCCTTGACGGGGCACCCGTCACCCGATTACCACGCGTCCGATGTCGCGATCGTCCTCGGTGCGGGCCGCTTTCTTGGCCGCAGTCCTCTTTGCCGCCGGTTGTCAGCCGCACGGGCCCGAGGCGTTGCGCCGGGGCGATGAGCTGCTGCGCGCCGGCAAGGCGACCGAGGCCGTCCCGATGCTCGAACGCGCCGCGACCGAGCTCTCCGATGACCCGAGGGCATGGAACTTCCTCGGCCTCGCCTATCACGCTGCCGGACGTCCTGCCGAAGCGCAGAAGGCCTACCTCCGGGCGCTGCGCGAGAACCGCGATTTCTTCGACGCCCATTATAATCTTGGCGCGCTGTACGTCGAACAGGGCGAATGGGCCGAGGCGGAGCGTTCGCTCCGCACCTTCCTTGCGCCCGACGCCAACCGTGGCCACCCCGTGGGGTACCATCTGCTCGGACAGGCCCAGCTCCAGCTCCGCAAACACGATGACGCCGAGCGGAGCCTTGCCATCGCCGTGAAGCTCGCGCCGAAGGACGCCGACGTCTGGAACGACCTCGGTCTCGTCCAGAGCGGGAAGCGGCGCTTCGCCAACGCCCGGCAATACTTCGCATGGGCGGTGAAGCTCGACCCGCGTCATGCCGCCTCCCGGCTCAACCTCGCCGTCACCGCCCAGCAACTCGGCGACAAACGCGGTGCCCTCCAGACCTATCGCGAATATCTCGCTCTCGCTCCGGCCGCGCCCGATGCCGAGGGGATCCGCGCGGTCATCCGGCAGCTGGATACCCAGACCGGCGGCGCGCCGCTGCCGCCGGTCCTCACCAACGCTCCCGGTGCGGTCAAAGCCGTCACCAACCTCGCGCCGCGACCCGCGGCCATCGCCACCAACTCCGTTCCCAAGGCTGCACTGCCCGCTGCTCAGCCCGCTCCCGCCAAGCCCCTCGTCGAGCCGCGACCCGCACCGATCAAAACCATCGAACGCGCCGCAGCCAATCCTGTGAACGCCCCGCCGGTGGCACCGTCCATCGCGGCGGCTGGCCCGTCGGTGACGTCAGTCAAGCCGGCCGTGGCGGCGCCGGTGCCCGAAGTCGTCCGCGTCGAAGAAGCCCCGGCGCTCCGACCGGCCCGCGATGAGATCTCGCCCAAGAAGGCCCTTTCCGTTCCCGTCGTCGCCGTGACTTCCCCAGTCAAGCCGGATCCTGTCGACAGCACCCCTTCCGACATCGTCGTCGATCTCCCCGGCAACGATGGGACCATCGGGGACCGGTCTGAGCCGGGTCGCCGTACCTTCTGGAAGCGCGTCAACCCGGTGAGCTGGGGCAATCCGGTGAAGTGGTTCGGCAGCGGATCCAAGCCTGAAAAGCCCGTGATCGTCCTGCGCTCAGTGACCCACCGGCCCGCCACGGCTTCGAAGACGCTCCCGATCCCTGCGACCGCGGCCGCCACGCCTATCGCGCCCGCGGTGAAGCCTGTCGCCGTCGCCGTGTCGGCGAAACCTGTCTTCCCGCGCTATGTCCGCAGGGCGCCGGCTTCTCTGCCCGCGGGCAAACGGAGGGAAGCTGAACGGTTCTTCGGCACGGCCATCGCCGCGCACGACCGGCACGACCTCGCGGACGCGCTCGCGCTCTACCAGCACGCGGTCGAGCTCGATCCGAGCTATCTTGCCGCGCACCACAATCTCGCGCTCGTCGCGATAGAAGAAGGCGATGTGCAACGGGCGCTGCTGGCCGCGGAGTGCGCGGCGCGCATCGATCCGGGTTCGGTGCCGGCGTTGCGCGTCTTCGCTGCGGCGCTCCGACGCGGCGGCTTTCCTTCCGACGCGGCCGACCAGCTCGACCGCCTGGTCGGCGTGGATCCGTCCGATGTGGCGGCACACCTTTCCTTGGCCGGCCTCAAGGCCGGCCCGCTCGGTGATCCAGGGTCGGCCCGGAGCCACTACGAACGCGTGCTCGCGCTGGATCCCCGGCATCCGCAGGCGTCGGCGATCCGGGTGTGGCTTTCGTCGAACCCGTGAACCGGCGGCTCACGGTGTCACCACCACGCGGAAGAAGTAGGACAGCCGCGGATCGAGCGCTGGCAACGTCACCGACAACGGCCCGCCGGTCGCGCGGGTGAGGTCGCTGACCCGGACCCACGCGAGCAGGTCGTTGCTCGTCTCCAGCGCGTGGAGCCGGCCGGTCGCGGCGTCCCAATCGAACCGCACCGTGCCGTTCGGCAGCGTCTTCGGCAGGGAGACGCGGAGGCGGCTCGCGACGTCCTTCGGCGATGTCCCGGCATGCCATTCCTCGATGTCGGTCGCTCCGTCGCCGTCGCTGTCGACGAGCCCGGTGTAGCCGGCGTCCACCGCGCCGAAGAACCGCTGTTCCCAGGCGTCGCTGATGCCGTTCTTGTTCACGTCTGCGAACGTGTAGGTGCCGGTGAAGGTCAGGGCGTTGGTCGAGTCGCCCAGCACGTTGGTCCGGGTCGCGGGCGTCGCGTAGAACGGGACCGGTCTCCAGGCGACCACGTAGATCCCGGGCGGGACGTTGGTGCGGAAGCCGGTGCCGACGCCCTCGATGACGCCGTTGGTGGGACCGGTCAGCGTGAACGCGGCCTGCGCGAGGTTGTTGGTCACCACCACCTCGGTGCTGGCGACGGTGTCCATGTCGACGTGCACGTCGTCGAGCATCCAGCCGAGGCGGTCGGACGCGCTGAAGCTGAACAACTGGTAGTTGAAGCGGAAGCGGACGACCTTGCCGACGAAGCGCGTGAGGTCGACCTCGACCTGCTCCCATCCGTCCGAGGTCTCGGCGTCGGCGGTGTAGAGGTCCTTCCAGGTGCCGCCATTATCGGTCGTCAGCGCGACCTGGGCGGCTTCGATCACGTAGTCGCCGAACGGATCGTCCTCGTCGCCGGCGCCACCGGCGGCGGAGCTGAAGTCGTAGTTCTGCCAGAAGGTCAGCGTCGCTTTGTTGCCGCCGACGAGGCTGACGGACGGCGAGATGAGGTCGCTGATGGCGAAGTCGACCGCGTCGCCTTTGAGGTTCGTCGCCCAGACGCGGGTGCCGCTGTGGGCGGCCGCGCCGCGGCCGTTCACCGGCACGCCGAGATCCCATCCGCTGGCGACGAGATCGCCGCCTTCGTCGTCGCCCGGGAACGCCGCGCCGGTCCCGCCGCTGTCGTCGAGGACCACCCAGCCGGCCCGGCCTTTCTCCAGGTCGTCGGTCCACGGCGGCGTGATCGGCTTGAGCGTGCGGAAGGTGTGGAACTTCCCGCCGGCGTTGTCGGTCGTGATGTTGCCGGCGACGTCGCGGCTCACGACCTGGAAGAAGTACGGCTTGTCCGGCAACAGGCCGGTGACCTGGACCTCGTGGTCGGTCGCCGATTCCGCGACGTAGGCGCTGCGGGTGAGGAAGGAATCATCGCCGCCGGATTCGCCGAAACGCACCAGCGCGTCGGCGGGTTTGTCGGTCGTCCAAGTGATCACCGCCTCGTTGTAGGCCGGGTCGACCGCGACGTCGGTGATGACGGGTTTCACGGTGTCCACCCGCGCGGTCACGGCCGATTCCACCTTCGCCGCGTCGACGTAGGCGATGCGGATGGTGTCGCCGTTCTTCGCCAGGTAGCGGGGCAGGGTGCCGGTGCCCTGGACATCGGTCAGGACGAATTGCCCGCGGAACACGCCGCGCCGGGCGGTCTCGGCGAGCGCGATGTCGATCGAGCCGGGCAGGCTGGTGGAGGTGAGCCTCGCCTTCACCTCGCCGGTCCCGGCACGGGCGCTGTCCGTGGCCTCCACGACGACCGACGACGGCAACGTGTAGGCCGGTGCATCGAAGGCGATGGTCGATCCGCCCGCGAGGTCCGGCGCGAGGAAACGGACGGCATCGGCGATCAGCGTGGTGCGGTTGTCCGGCGCGGGGCCGTCGCCCGGGACGGCCTCCAGCGCGAAGGCGTTGAACACGACGCGGCCCTTGGCATCCTGGCCGGTCTTCGGGAAGCGGGATCCGACGACGCGGTCGCGCTCTTGCAGGAACACCGGTGCCGCATCGGATGCCACCGAGAGATGGTCCGCGACCGTGGTCCAATCGAGTCCGAGCAGTTCGATCACGAACCCGCTCGGGAACGCCCCGTAGTCGAGGTCCAACTTGATGGCCCCGCCCACGGGATCGCCGGGAACGGCCTTGATCGAGTTGGCTCCCTGGTCTTCCTGGAAGCTCGCGACATGCAGCACGCCGGAGATGAAGTTGGTCGCGCCCTTCTCCTTCAGCCGCGTGAGCAGGTCGCCGGAGCTGACGAACAACGCGCCGCCTTCCTGCAGATAGCTGGTGATCGCCGTCGTGAGACCCGGAGCCGGCGCGGAAAGCTCCTCGGGACGCCAGAGAACCAACCGGAACGCCCGCAGATCCGCGAGACCCGGGGGCCTGCCGACGACCCCGGTGTCCCAGACCTCGTAGTCCAGGCCGAGCGCGTCGAGCGGTGCGGTCCAGGTGTCGATCCCCGGATACGGCGTGTCACCGAGCAACCCGCCCGGAGCGAAGAGCGTCTCGGGAGAGTAGACCAGCAGGGCGTTCGCCGGCTTGGGTCCGACGAAGCGGAAGAACCGGCCGCCGTTGTCGTTGGTGCTGCTGTTGCCCGCCGGATCGGCGCTGACGATCCGGCAGAAGTACGTCTCGCCGCCGACGAGCTGCGGCAACGCGAGCGCATGCTGCGCGCGGAAAGAAACGTCGCTGACGAGGTTGGTGACCGCGTTGGTCGTGCCGAAGTAGACCCGCGAATCCGCGGGCTCCCCGGTGGTCCAGCGCACCGAGGTCCGGCCGAACCCGCTTTCCACGGAGA
>Ga0209443_1001527_pt1 | contig 14434 bp, 14 predicted proteins | sample LauGreBMM110DCMD_2_FD_187571 | JGI IMG/M metagenome (GOLD analysis project Ga0209443, IMG submission 187571) | Freshwater lake microbial communities from Lake Michigan, USA - Su13.BD.MM110.DCMD (SPAdes) (version 2) | ecosystem: Environmental > Aquatic > Freshwater > Lake | place: Lake Michigan... | reverse complement strand
AAATTTAAATAATGGTCATATCTTTCTTGTACTAATTCAGATTTATAAATTACTGATTTACCATTTTGTAAATTTCTTTTTATATTTTTAATCATATCGATAGTAATATTATTTTTGTTTTGTTCTATGAAATAATCTAAAATTTTCATTGGTTTCCATTTTTCTATAAATTTTTCAATTACAAATATAATATCATGTGCATTTATTTTTCTTTTTGATAAATTAACTTGTTCTTGTGTTAAAGATTCTTTTTCCTTCTTTTCTTCATTACGACATACAATTTCACCATTTTTAATTCTAGTTATTGTATGTCTTGGTAAATTGAGTGATTTTTGTATATCTATATTTTTATTCCCTTTTTTTAATAAATCTCTCACATTTATTATAACTTCATCGCTGACACCTCCTTTTGCATCTCTAATGGAAGCAGACATTTTTTTCTTTGTTTCTTCTGAAAATGTTTTACCATAATTATGATTTCCTTCTCCTGTCATTTTTTCAGATTTATCTTTATAAACTTGTTTGTTATGAATTTCTTTACAAACTTGTTCTTTAAAACTTTTTAATCTTAATGTTTCTAAATAACCTTCTTTTCCTTTCTCATTTTGATTTAAATCAGTAAATAATTCAATTTCATGTTTCTCACTATTACAAATTTTATACATTATTTCTTTCATAGATATTTTACACGTGTTCAAAAATATTTGAAATGCATTTGCTTGATTAAATTTAACGATTAAATGTGGTATTATTAATTGTATAAATTTTAAACAATCATCTTTTTTATATATTATTAATTGATAATCATAAATTTTGCCAAATCCTAAAAATTTTGAGATTTCGTGTAATATCTTTGGATGATTTTTTTGTGCTATTGTAATTTTTATTTTTTTTAGGTTATTTTCAATAAATATACAACCTTCAGCATCAAATAAACCAGCAATATATTCAATGTTTAATCTTGTTAAATATATTTCATCTAACTCGCAACTTTTATTTAAACTAGAACATTTTAAATATAATTCTTCTTTTTCTTCATATTTATTTGGTAAATTTACTAACTTATTAAATTCACATAAACAATAATACTGATTTTCTTTAATTATAAAACTATTTTGTAAATAATCTAGTAATACCTGATATTCATTATTTCTTATTAATAAATTATACTGATTTCTAATATTGTGTTTATGATAATATTCATTATTGTCGTCCATTAAATTTATTGTTTTATCATTTCTATTAGCTGAAGATATTATACTTCCTCCAAAATGATAACGAATTATTTGTAATATATTTGTTCTACATTGTGTTATTGAAAAACCAGACTGATAACCATCTGTAATTTTCCTTATAAAAATGCATCCATCACCATCTATAAATCCAGCAATATAAGATGGATGTGGAGGATTATATGTAAATCTATCTAAATGTATTTTATTGTCAGATTCAATTGTGTCCGTCATAGTATAATGTAATATACACACTAATCTTTATATTGTTTTCAATTTTAATATTTTAATTTAATGATTATAATATTAAATTTTATGATGTTACAAAATATAAGTGTATAAATAATATCGCACGATATATGTTGTAATTAATTAGAGTAAGCCAAACCTCCCCAGGTGTGCTTATTCCAACTCAAATATTTCTATTTGAGCTCGGACTATTCCTTAAGTCTTCATTGAAAGTTGCTAACTTTCTCAGACCCACTCCATTATAGTCTCTGAACCTTCTCCATATGCTTGCTTTAGCGCATTTAGGAGCTTGGCTGCAGATTGTCCAATCCTTTTCGTTATTACTATGCCCTAGGTCATTACCCCGGGTATTCAAAATGTTTTCACACAATGAAGTAGTAGAAAAGGCTATCAGGATGTTCCTGCAATTTAGAAATGTTGCCTCCAAATGACTTGATAGTCAGAAAGAGACTAGCTGGTTATATAATGTATTCTGTTGTTTTTGAATACATATTTGCTTTACACTGTTTACCCACATTAGAAAGCAAATATCTAATATGGCAGCCAACTGTTTGGAACAGGAGGTTAATACATGTTGGTACATCGTATATTGTAGCGTAAACTCGTTAATCCCAGACATAATTCTTAGAACATTATAGTTTGTAGCATAAACGCGAACCTTGGCAGTCTTGGTACCCTCAACAGTTGCGTTAGAAAGAACGAGCTGAAGAGTGGCATTATCAATTCTGGAAAAGTTGCAAGTTCCTGAAGGCTGATGTTCTTCAGGTCTCAAGGCGAAGGAGTAAACGTTAATACCTTCATCAGGGTTTCTGGTGTGGGCCTGGTAAGGCTGAACCCAAGAGAAGTAAGAACCTTCACGCTCAGAGAAGCGGTCTTGGCCGTTAAGCTGGAGCTTAGCGGTGACGACAGGGTTCTGTCCCCAACAATGCATGTCAAGAGATGTCTCAGAAAGGACAAAAGTACCGGCATCAGAGACACCAGAGTTGTCAAGGTGAGATCCACCGCTAGCTGCGTAAAGTTGTGCAATTTGAGCAGAAGTTCCAGGAGGAATAGGAACTTGAGGACCTCCAAGGTTGACCTCATTGTAAGGGTTGGAAGGTCCGTGCCAGTATCCGGTGAAACCAGCACCAGGGATATAGTCAAGAGCACCAGCGTCTTGGAAAAGACCTTGGGCATCAATGTAAGCACGAGAATCTTGAGCAACAGAGGCAGGTCCTCCGAAGGCATGGATAGCGTTAGGAAGAGCATCAATAGCATCAGTGTAGTTGAAAGGTTGAGCACCAAGAACCTTGAAAAGAAGAGCATCACAGGTTAAAGATGAGCAGTAATCAACATTTTGATCAGACTGGACAACCCAGATGAGCTCCTTAACAGGGTGGTTAAAGTTGAGCTTAATCTTGTTAGAAGAAGAACCAACAGACTCATCACCAGTGAACTGGAGCTGAGAAATAAGGTACTCATGAGGGTTCTGAGCCATTCTGCGGCGCTCATCAGTGTCCAAAAACACGTAATCAACGTATAAAGAAGCAGCAACTAGAGACTGATTGTAGGCAATAGTGGCAGGGACAGGGCGTCCAACTGTGTACTGACCTGGTTGTCCAGAGTAAGGGTTGGTGTTGCAGTTAAGGGTGGTAACAGCCCAAAGACACTCGTCAATAGGACGGATATCAAGGTTAATCTTGACCTCGTGATATTGAAGAGCAATAAGAGGAAGGGCAAGACCAGGGTTTGTGCAAAACCAGAATTGAAGAGGAACATAAAGAGTTGTTTCAGGAAGAGCGTTTCTTGGAGCACAAACTTGACGAGGAGCCAAGGAGTCACAAGGAGACTCAACATCAGAGAAGGAAGGATCTGTGATAAAGGTGAGTTGAGTGGTGTTTCCAATCATCTTGAAGTAACCACGTTGTTGCTCAGAAGTCATGGTAAGTTGGTTCCAGATGTGCATCCAGTCACCATATTGGCGATCAATACGTTGACCACCAATTTCAACCTCAACCTGGGCAATAATTTGCTCACCAGGGAAATCCAACCAACGGGCATAGACACCGGTATTTTGTCCAGTAGAGTAGTTTCCAAGACCCATAAGTTGGTTAATCTCAGGAAGAGTAACCTGAAGATATGTGCGGTAAGCAAGATCACCATTTCTGGAGATCACGCACTGGACACGGCGACCGAAATCGGCTTGTCCGTTGAAAGTTTGTTCGATTGATTCAATCGCAAAGTTTGTGTATCTGCGATATGTTACTTTCCAAAAAGTAATTTGAGGGTTACCTGTACATTTCCTCTACCTTATTTTTCAATAAGGATTAGACTATATCTTATGGAGAATTTATATTTGCTTTTATTTCAGCAGTTTCTAAATTTAATAATAATTCTTCCGAAAACCATTTAGTCGTTGAACCTTCTTCTTTAAATTTTTGTATTTTATTCAAAATAAAATTAATTTGATACATATCTATTTCTTTTTTTGTTGAATTGAATTGTATTGTTACTGGCATTAAATTAGACCAGTTCCAACATTTCAATTTTTCAATTTCAATAGTTAAATCAAATTTGCGCACAGGTATAATGTGATCAATTGACCAAAATGAACCATAGTTATTCCAATTCATTTCTGATGTAAAATTATATTCAAACCATTCTCTTAGATATTGAATGTTACAACCAATATAATTCATAGTTGTATCAGTTTTAAAAAGAACATTTCTTAAACGAGCAGCTAAAGATTTTTTTAACCTATAGTTGATGTTTGTATTATGTTCATTTTTACACCATTCATTTTTTTGTTGTGTTAAAAATTGCGGATAACAAGAAAGACAAATCTTTTTTTTGTAAAACTTTTTCAACTTTGCAAAATTTTTTAAAACTTTTTCTTCGTTGCATTTTTCACATTTTGCTAAAAAAGTCTCTGTTTTCTTTTGTCTAATGTGTTTCTTTCTTATTTTATCTATTTCATTCAAACATTTTTTACATGTTTTTGAATAAGACTTTTCACAATATTTTCGATATTTATCAATTGGTTTGGTTTGAGTGCATTTGTCGCACATTTTTACATCTGTATCACTTATCATTTATATTACTATACGTCGTTTATTTTATATTGTTTAAAAAATATTATTTAAAGAAGCTTGGATGCTCATTGCCCATTTCTTCAAACTTTTAGTTCAAATCATCTTATTCATTTTTACTATACCCAAGTTTTTTGTCTTGGCCACAATCCTTTCACAAGAATTGCTTAGTAGAATAAGCTTTAGGGGTTTCAAGCAATTTGATTTTCTCACCAGGGTTTTTCAAATGAATATAAAATTCATTTCCCTGATTAACGTCAGTGGTACTCTTCTATTAAAGAGTATCCACAAAGGGCTTTATGAATATCTTATTTTTTCGATATTCCCCGACATTTTTCTACCCTACAGGCTTTTAAGGTATACGTCCTGGGCGCCATAGGCTACCAATTGCATTAATCCACCAGCCATTTTATAATATTGCTAAAGAAAAAAATTTTCAGAAATTAATTTAATTCAATTTAATTAAATTTAATTATTTTTTTTTATTTTTACAAAATACATATTTTATAAAAATAAATAATCTAACTAAGCACCTTATTCAAGTCCAAATTGGTCTTCATAAATTTAATCAAATATGAATCTTCCAATACTTCTTTTTTGTTTTCATGATGTTTTGTAAAGACATATGAGTCGTTCTTTTTTTTGACAGACCAACCTTGCTCGATAGAATTAAATAAGATGATCATTTTTTGAAATTTAATTGCATCTACTTTTATATTTTCTAAATCTTTTAAAGATTCTAAATTAATTTTCATATCCATAAAATAAATAAATAAAAACTATTTACACAAATAAACGTTTATAATCTTTGACGATCGTATTTGCTATAGTGTTTTTCTTCTTTTTCTAATTTTTTTAATGGTATTTTTACAATATTATTTTTATCGTCTGAGTAATATATATTTTGAATTTTATACCCCTTTTTATTTGGTAATATATTCATCGTATGAATACATCTATTACAAGGTTTACTCAGTTGTAATTTATTTTTTGAAGAAACTCTAATTACAAGTAAATCAACTATTACTAGACGTTTTTTATATTTCAAAGGTGTTAATTTTGATACAGCATCATGTTCTGCATGAATTCCCGGTTTACTACATTTTTCATCACCCATTTGATTAAATCCAAAACTTAACACTTGCATTTTATTCAATTTACCTTTGATAACACAAGCACTATGATTATAACTAGAACATCTACAAGAGCTGATTTTTTCATCTCCGTTTTCAAAAGATTGGATATTTGCATTTATTGGTAAACAAAACCGCTTCATAAACATAGTATCTAACAATGATGATAGCATTTATTTATTGTACTTTATAAATTTATTATAACCTTTATTTTTAGTTTCATTTTTATTTATTAAAATAAATATTTTTTCTTTATTATCAATTAAATAAAAAATTTAATACATATTAAAAAGAAGATGCCTAGTTTTAAGCCTAAATCAATAAAAAAAATTAAATATAATAAAAAAACATCAATTACTTTAGACACAAAACATAATGAATTTTTAAATGAATTTAATAAAGATATGGGAGACAGAGTACCAGAATTAAATGTGAGATGAAAACTCTTAAAACACAATTAAATGATATACATTTATCCATTGAACAACAACTTGACATTCAAGATAAAATGAACGAAGTTACTAAAAAAATAAAAGAAATGAATTTAAAAAAAAAAGAATATTTTCTTGATAACTCTAAATATATTTTTGAGTATTTTGAAAATAAAAAAAATATTTCAGAAGGAAATGTTGTTCAAAAAACTTCAAATAAAACAAAAATTGTAAATTCTTTTTTCAAAATCAACAAAGAATATGATGAGACCTCTACAGCCATATCTGAAAACAATAATATTGTTCAAAAATATTTGAGTAATATAGATGATGTATTTTTAGATGTAAATTCTTTTGTTTGTCAAACAGACATATGTCAAGTATGTTATAAAGGGGAATTGATACCATTAGAAGATGAGGGTATTTTACTTTGTAATCATTGTTCTAGAAGTATTCAATATTTGATTGAAAATGAAAAACCTTCCTATAAAGAACCACCAAAAGAAGTTTGCTTTTATGCATATAAAAGAATTAATCACTTTAAAGAAATACTTGCTCAGTTTCAAGGAAAAGAAACCACACAAATTCCACCAGATGTTGTTGAAAATATTAAAATACAAATCAAAAAAGAGAGAATTGAGTTATTTCAAATTACAAATATAAAAACAAAAGAAATTCTTAAAAAGTTGGGCTATAATAAATACTATGAACATATACCATTTATTAAAGATAAGTTGGGTATTAAACCGCCAATAATGTCTCCAGAATTAGAAGAAACCTTGTGCAATCTTTTTATTGAATTGCAATCACCCTATTCCAAATATTGTCCTGACGATCGCGTGAATTTTTTGAATTATTATTATACCGCATATAAGCTTTGCGAACTTTTAGGTGAAGATGGGTATTTGGAACACTTCCCTATGTTGAAAGACCCTGAAAAGAGAATGGAACAGGATGAAATATGGAAGAAAATTTGCTTAGACTTGGATTGGGAATATATACCGACTATCTAACTAAATTTTTAATTTAATTTACAAAATGTAAATATATATAAAAAACAGCAAAATTAGCCAATAAATAAATTTCACAATTCATTATATTTGTTTGTAAAAAAACCGCTGCACATAATATTTGTTGAAGGTATAATGATAAATATAATATTAATTTATTGCTTTTTTTATAACAATGATTGTACATGAATACTAAAATACTTGTAAAAACGATGAAACAATACACAAAATGAATTGTATTTGAGTGGTCATATATTATAACACCATAGATTCCGATTAATAAAAAACATATAGAAATAAATGAACATATATCGTATCGCAATACTTCATAAAATAATGTTACTATACCCATCAGTATCATATTTACAAAAACAACTTGACTACACTCTTCATTTTTAATTATACTTGAAATAGAACCATCTATTTCGTACTTGTAATATGACGAAACTTTATAAATTACATACATATAAATAAGCATCATTGCTAACAAAAGAAGATTTTTCACAAACATTATTTTATAATGATATAAAAGTTTTAATATATTATTATAAATATTATAATGATGAATACTATAAATAACATCAACTATTCTATTTTTACAAGTAGTAACATGCCAATTTTTTATATAAATTATTCTTTATGGTTTTTAGTATCATTCTTTTTTTCTATATATTATCAATTAAATTTATATTTTGTTTTATATGGATTTTTATTTTGGTCTTTTTGGGAATATATTTATCATCGTTCTATTATGCATGGACTTAAAAATACAATTTATTATTATAAAATGCATGGACACCATCATATGTATCCTAGCAAGCCATCACATATACCTGTTTTTCAATATATAATTGTTTTTCCAATATTTTTTATGTCTTCTTATGTTGTAGAACCATCATTTGTATTTTCTTATTTGCTCGGTCACATGTGTGGACTATATTGTTTTGAAAGTATGCATTATTTTATACATAATGATATTAATAAAGAAAAGATATATACAAAGTATCATTTGTATCATCATAGTCATTCTCAAAAAGCATTTTGTTTTACAAGTCCTTGTTTTGATATTTTGTGCGGAACTTTTCCTGAAGATAAATTTTCATATAATTTTATTGCTGTTTTGCCAATTCCATATATTAGTTTTTATGGTGTCAGTGAAAAAAAAGTTATTGACTAGGTTTATAAGGAAACAATTGCAATTCTTTTGTATTATAAATAGAAAAATTAGGATCATAGTTATTGGCACCTACTCCGCTGCCATAACATGTACCACCTCTAAGATTTCTTCTACGTCTTGTTCTTTTATTATTTTTTTTGGATTTTCTACGATTATTTCTTGTTTTATACGAATGTTTTGCCATAGTATATAATTAGATTTTAAATATATTCTAAATACATAAAATGTCCGAATATTATGGCGTAATAAGTATCGCATCTAATGTATTAGGTATCATTGGATATTTACCAGAAATATATTCAATGATATACAATGTGGAAGTGAAAGTAACTACTAAAATATGGGCCATTTGGATTACTTCTGGCGGTTTAGGTATTACGTATGGTGCATGTATTGATAACCCATATATTATAATGAGTAGTTGTATTAATACAGGGATGTGTTTGATTGTTTTTAGTGTGAAAAAATGGAGGAAAGCGAAAAAGACAAGTGAAGTGGAAGATAATATTGAATTAGAAGTATAGTATTTATATTATTTATTTTGTAAATAATATAATTGATTCAAAATATTTTAAAACGCGTTACTATTTATGGTCTTAAAACCCCCCAGGGAAACGAACTAAATTTGCACCAATTCCAAAGCCAGCTCCAGATCTAGCGGTGGCTCCCATTGTTGGGACATAGGTGTCAAGGATGCTAAAGGTGGCAGCAGCAGTTAAGGCAATCAAAACAATTTCCTCGACGTTTAGAGAACGTTTAGGGATAGCATAAGCAGCAATAGCCACCATTAAACCTTCAACAAGATACTTAATAATTCTTTTTACAAGTTCAGCAACGTTAATTGTTCCGCTCATTATATTAAATAATAAGAAAAAAAATATATATATTGCGATAAAATATATATTGCGATAAAATATATATATTGCGATAAAAACTTAAAATTAATTAATATAAATAATTAAATGGAACATTCTAAATCCAAGTCTTCAAAAAAACCCAGTTTTGAGAGAAAAGAAGTAAATTGCAAACCAAATCCTAAATATGTTGATTTACTAGAAGAGGATAAACCTATTACAGGGCAAAAGTTTGTATGTATTTCTTTTTGCTCTCCTGAACAAATTTTAAAGAAAAAAGAATTATTTTTCTTTGAAGAATTCCTAAAGAAATGGGATTTAAATAAATCTATGGAAAAATTTGTTCAATTTCTCAATTTTGTTTCATTCAAGTATAATGTTTCATTTGACGACTTGACAAATGATTTCAAAGAATTTGTGAAGGAAGAAAAAGAAACTCTATCTAAAACAACCTTTGAAGATGATTACAAGACGTTTATTGATAATAATGAAGAAGAGTTGGAAAAACAATTTGATATTGCTCATAATTTTCAAACAAGCACACGTGGAATTAAGGTTCGAGGGTCATATCCTACACAACAGGAGGCTGAATTAAGAGCAAAAATGTTGAGAGAAGCTGATGATAAACATGACATATTTGTGGGACCTGTTGGAATATGGATGCCGTGGGATCCTGAAGCTTACAAAACAGGACGTGTTGAATATATGGAAGAAGAGTTGAATAAATTGATGAGCGAGAAGAAAAATAATGAGGCAAATGCAAAATCAACTTTTGAACAACGTGTGAAGGAATCCAAACAAAAGGCAATTGATGAAAATATCAAGAATGCCGAGAAATCTGGAAACACTTTAACACAGACGATTGATGATGAAGGAAATTTGATTGGTGTAAACAATGTAAATAGTCAAGAGGTTGCGCTTAAGGAACAGGAAAATATTTCATCTGCTGATATTTGCAATGAGTTGTTTGAAGGAGAGAATATTGTGCTTGGTAAAAAATCTTAATATTCTTTTTTATTAAAATCATAATTTTGATTTAAAAATTATATAAAATAATATAACTATAATGAAAATTTGTTATATTATTTCTACATTCAACAAATATTTGGATACCCGTGTCAAATACCAGATGGATTCTTTTTTAAAAGACGTGCCAAAAGAGGACATTTATTATTTGACTTCAAAAATGGATGCAGAAAAACGACAATTTGGCTGGAATTGTATAGACGATACTCAGAATATCACATGGAAATACATTCATTTCATGTATAATATGAATATACCCGACTATGATTGGTACATATATATTGACGATGATACATTTGTATTTCAAGACAGGTTGGAAAACTTATTGAATGATTATAATTGTAATGAATGCTATTATATTGGTAAAGAATTACATCATTTAAAAAAAGAGTTTGGTTTATATATGTCTGGCGGTGCTGGGTACGCAATTTCCAAGGCATTATATTCACACATGTATTCGTATGTTCGTAAAACTGGTACTAACCATAGTTTCAAACATTGCCAACATGATGTATGTATTGGAATATGGATACAAGAAATATCAAAACAAGAAAGCGTTAAACTACATAATGTCAACAATAATTTCTTTCATTTAGATTTACATAAATACGATAATGAATTGACAAACGCAATTACATTTCATAAGGTGATGACATTAGAACAATACAAGTTTTATCAAGATTACAACACAGATATCAAGAAAGTTGTTAATAAAGAAGATACAACCTTTGCACTCGTCACGGACATTGCTTATTGGGAGAAAGCCAAAAAAACTATTATTGATGTAAGAAGCAAAGGTAATTGGCAAGGCCCGATTGTTTTGATTACAATTGATTTTGAGTTGAATACAAATTTCAATGATTTTTACAATATAATAGAAGTTAAATTCCCGCAGATAGACAAGACGGCACTTCTAGAAAAGATTGGTCCAAATGGTTTCTCGAATAGTGATAAGAGAGAATTGACCAAAACAAATCAATGGGAGAAATTGCATGTATTTGATGATTATTTTAGACAATGGCAAAGAGTTGTCTTTTTGGATGCTGGATTGCGTGTATTAGATGATGTATCACACTTATTGACGCTGGATTACAAAAACAAGATTTTGGCACCAATAGATGGAAAGCATAATGCATATAGTAAATTTTGTTCTCAGTTGTCATATGATAAGCCGGAGCAAATAGATTCTCTCGTTGACACATTAGGCGACACTATTTTGACGTCTAATTTTATGTTGAATTGTATTTGGATTTATGATACAAGTATTTTGGATATATGCAATAAGAGTCAACTGATTGAAGCAATGAATGGTTATCCATTTTGCAAAACAAATGAGATGGGTATCATGAATATCCTATTTCATTTTAAATATCATTTATGGGAGCCATTTCCTATCAATTCATCTAATTGTAAGTATTTGTTTGACTGGTGTGAATTGAATCATCCAGATACAAATTGGAAAGATTATTGTTATATCAAGTATCCTGTGACCATTACTTTTGGAGATACATGAAATATAAACCTTTTTTCTTACCACTTATTTGCCTTTTTGACACTGATTTTGGGACCGGCTCCGCGTTTTTTCTGTTTATTTGGGTCATATTGCTCCTCATCCTCGTCATCCTTGAGACTTTTGGATAGTTCCCAGAATTCCTTAGACCCTAATCTGAAGTCGCCGTGGTTTTCGGCCTTGTACCAAAACACTTGATCATGTAATTTGTTGGATTTTGAGTTGTTATTTATTACCAAGCACTCATAATTCTCTGTACATTGATCCATGACCTGACAAAAGCTTTCAAATGTCGGAAACATACCGGCATAGTTTTCATAGATTCGCCTCCTATTGGCAATATAATTTTCTCTCAAAATAAAGACGTAATCTATGTTCGTTCTTAATGTCGGAGGGATACCAAGCGGATATTGCATTGTGATGACCAACATTATCTTCCAGTGACGACCATTCATAAATAAGAGTCGCATCATTTTATCGCGAGCCCATGTGTTATCATATAAACAATCATCTAAAATAACAAATGCACGCGGGTCAATATTGCTGCGTTTATATGTATCCATTTCCTTTTTAATTTGCTTCAATACAGTTCGCTGACGCTTCAAAATGTTTTCAATAATAGCAGTATTATATTCATTGTGAATGAATAGTTTTGGTACCATTTTGCCGTAAAATCCGTTACCCTCTTCTGTGCCAGAGATAACAGTGCCAATAGGGATATCTTGCTGATAATAAAGTAAGTCTCTTACCAAGAAAGATTTACCTGTGTCACGCTTACCAATTAATACTACAACAGGACCTTTATTTTCATTTGGTTTGAAGCTAATGTTCTTCATATCAAACTTTTTCAGTTCCAAAGTCATAATATAAGTTTTATAAAATTTTATTTTATTTTATTTTACGCAAATGAATAAACAACCTAAACATTATAAACATTATATTAAATAAATCTAATAAGTTAAAAATCCTAATAATTTATATATTATTTAGCTAAAAGAATGATAAATGTTAATTATCAAAAAAGAAAGAACACTGAACTTTTTAAAAGTTTAGAAGATTCAGACATTTTTTCCCTTTCAAATACACAAAATTATATACCAATTTATAATAAATTTTTTTCATTAAATGATACCAATTTTAATGGAATTAATTTTAATAATAAATTGTATATTTCAAACATAAATAAAAAAGTAGACGATGATGTTCATATTTATAACTGCAAAATTAAAAATATTGAAAATAATAAAGTCAAAGATCGCAATGTTTTTTTTAAATTAGCGCCATTATTAGACCCATATAAATATTTAGTAGGTAAATATAATATACATGATGAGCGTATTTTTATTCTACCCAAATTAGAGTCAAAAGAAAAAGATTGTCATGAAAAATTTATTGATTATAATAATTCAGCCTATGTAGATGGACTTTTTTTGTACCTATCTAGTCAACTCATTCATACAGAATATTTTCCTCATGGAGTAGACTATTACGGCTCTTTTTTAGGTATTAAACAAAATTTCACAATAAATATTTTTGATGATATTGATTATTTGAAAAATTCTGAATTCTTTAATAAAAATAAAAATATTTTATTTAAAGTAGATGATTTTGAACATTTACTTCAAGATGAAAAAGAAAAATTACAACCTATTCAAATTGATCACAACAATAGTGCTAGATCTCAAATATCGATTCAAAGTATTGATAATGATTTTTTTGAAAATGTTTTTGAAGATAAGTTGGTACACTTGAACGATCTAAAAAATATGTCTATTGATTTGGTAGAAATAACCAATTCTCAGATAATAGAAAATGGAAATGTTACATTAAAATCAAGTTCCACTTGTTCTTCTAGATCTTCTCACACAGATGAAGGAGAAGGAGAGGAAGAAGGAGAAGGAGAGGAAGAAGGAGAAGAAGAAGGAGATGAAGAAGAAGAAGGAGAAGAAGGAGATGAAGAAGAAGAAGGAGAAGAAGGAGAAGATGAAGAAGGAGAAGAAGATGAAGAAGAAGAGGAAGAAGTTATAGAAGCAACTATACCAAAATTTCCAATTCAAGTAATTTGCATGGAAAATTGTGAAAATACATTTGATGATTTAATTATAAATAACGATTTAACGTTAGAAGAATGGTACTCTGCATTAATGCAAATTATTATGATTTTAATTACATATCAAAAAGTTTTCAATTTTACACACAATGATCTGCATACAAATAATGTAATGTATAATAAAACCGATGCTAAATTTATTTATTATTGTTATAATAAAAATTATTATAAAGTTCCCACCTTTGGACGTATTTTTAAAATCATAGATTTTGGAAGAAGTATTTATAAATTTAATGGGAATTTGTTTTGCAGTGATAGTTTTCAAACAGGAGGAGATGCAGCTACTCAATATAATACAGAACCATATTTAAATGAGAAAAAACCAAGATTAGAACCCAATTACAGCTTTGATTTGTGTCGTCTAGCCTGCTCCATATTCGATTATTTAATTGAAGATATTGAAGAAATCAAAGATTTAAGTAAATGCGATGACCCTATTAAGCGTTTAATTGTTGAATGGTGTTTAGATGATAAAGGAATTAATATGCTGTATAAAAATAATGGAACTGATAGATATCCAGATTTTAAATTGTATAAAATGATTGCACGTTGTGTTCATAATCACACACCACAAGCACAATTAGAACGTGAAGAATTTAAATCCTTTCTCTATAATGGTGTGATTAAGGGTGAC
>Ga0209443_1001526_pt1 | contig 14437 bp, 15 predicted proteins | sample LauGreBMM110DCMD_2_FD_187571 | JGI IMG/M metagenome (GOLD analysis project Ga0209443, IMG submission 187571) | Freshwater lake microbial communities from Lake Michigan, USA - Su13.BD.MM110.DCMD (SPAdes) (version 2) | ecosystem: Environmental > Aquatic > Freshwater > Lake | place: Lake Michigan... | reverse complement strand
CATCTTTGACTTTAGCAAAATAACCAACAAAATAACCTCCATCTTTATGAGGAGTTTGAACTCTAGATTTTGTTGGATTTTTTATGAAAATGTCAAGAGCATCTTTATGGTGTTTTTTTCCTTTAACCCATGTTCTTCCATTTCTACTAATATAAACTTCTTCTTTTTCAGGATTAGGTTTAGGTGGTGAATTAGGTTTGGTTTTAGGTGGTGAATTAGGTTTGGTTTTAGGTGGTGAATTAGATTCGGTTTTAAGTGGTGAATTAGGTTTGGTTTTAGGTGGTGAATTAGGTTTGGTTTTAGGTGGTGAATTGGGTTTATAAAAATCTTGATCATCCATCATTCGATTAATAAACCCAACTTGATCTGGTGTGATATAAGTAATTTCAATAATTTTTTGAGATTCATCGACATATTTGTAAACATCACCTGCTACTTTGGAAAAATTAGCAATAAAATAACCTCCATCTTCATGAGGAGTTTGAACTCTAGATTGTGTTGGATTTTTTATGAAAATGTCAAGAGCATCTTTATGGTGTTTTTTTCCTTTAATCCATTTTTTTCTATCTCTACGAATATAAACTTCTTTTTTAGGATCAGGTTTAGGTGGTGATTTGGATTTTGGTTTAGGTGGTGATTTGGAAACTAGTTTCATAATATAATCCTTACTTTCTTTTGATTTACAGTTAATAAGAAGACTTTTAACCATTTTTTCAAATAATAAAGGTTCATCTAAAGAAGATAATTTATACATTTCTAATAGAATCGATAAATTTTTAACTTGAACTATAATATTATTAACATTTATATTTTTTAAAGGATATTTATAAAGTAAAGTTTGACTAAATAGTCTATATTTATATTTAAGATTTATAAATCTATCACTTTTCATAAATTTTTCAATATAATCTTCACAATATTTACGAACTATATATTTTTGATTTAAATTAAAATCTATAATCATTTTTTTAATTTCATCTGCCATTCTTCCATGTTCTTTTATATCTTCTTCTATCTTCTTTGATAATTCTTTTATATTTTTTGATGTGAGAATATTGACATTTTTTGCATTTTTTTCATTTATTTTTATCTCTTCTTCAATTAAATAAAGTTTTTTCATAGAATCTTTAATCTTTTTTTTATATTTATCTAATATTTTTTCTATTTCTTTATCAAATATAATCATTTCATCCTTTTCATCCTTTTTCAAAATTATATTTATAATTATCATATATGGGATATCTATTGGGTCAGTTGTAAGTGCATTTATTAATTTTTTTATAATAAGTTCCATTTATTATAAAATATTATAAAATTATTGTTTAAATATAAAATAGATTTCTTAGAATAATTTAACTTTTACCAAATTATTGTTTAATTAGAAAATTTAAAATAGTGAAATAAAAAATAATAAATAGAGCGATTTTAATAGTTAATTTGATATATGTATTTTGTATTTTTGTAAATGTTTGAATAAGTTCATCTGTTTTAGGCAATGATAAAATTAAAAATAAAAGAGAAGAGATTAAAATTTGTTTATAATGATAATCATTCTTAATTTTTGGATTATTAAAAATCATATTCATGGTTTGTTGTTGTTTATCATTGATAATAGAATCATCTGTGTCTAATTGATGGATTGAATCTTGATTCATTTTTTATGATGAAATGACTTTAAATCAATTTATATAAATGTTTTTTATATAAATTAGATGAGTTTAGATATAAATAAACTTCGACAATCTCTTGAAAAATCAAGTATTTATTTTATTGATTATTATATGTTAGATGGAAAATGTGCAATGATAAAAGCTTATATGTATCAAATTAATCAATTTTTATTTATTTATATACCTACAAAACTTCGATCTGAATTATCAAATAAAAATTGTTATGAATTAAAAACATTAGAAGAAGTAGTAGATGAAGAGGATTATGCAAAATATGATGAATATCAAATTAATTTTGTTAGAAAAAATGCAGATAAAGATATATATAAAAATAAAACACAACAGTATAATAAAACAATTAGTATACATGGAGATGGGATTGAACAAATTGAAAAAAGAATGATGAGACAGATAAAAAGAATTAATTCACCTTTTTCAAAATTAGATTATACAATTGGAATTCATAATAAAAAAATATTAACATTACATTTTGGAGAAGAAATTAATTTATTTTATATAAAAAATTATACAAAAGATACTAGATGTTATATGTATATTATGAATGTCAAAGAAATAATTGATAATTTAACTGAGATTTCAGATGAACTTGAAACTATTAATAAACAATTTTATGGTATTATATATGATATTATTAAAAAGAATATTAGTGAATTACAATATGAGAAGATTATGGATTATTTTGAAATACATAAACTAAATTATGATAAAAAGGTATTTGATTTTTTAAGTGTTATTAAAAAAATTGAAGATGAAGAGAAAAATGAAATTAAAAAATATAAAGATTTATTTACAAAAGAGCAATCAAGTATAAGAAAAACTTCACTTGAACGTGAATATCAAAAATCTTTATCATCAATAAATAGTAAAAAGACTGAAAAAATAGAAATGATAATTAATATGACTTCTCAATTTCAAATTATATTTTTATTATTAGAAGAAATTTCTTTTGATAATTATATAATGACAAAAAGAACATCAACAAATTATGAAAAATTAAAAGCTATGTTTGTATAAACTTTCATCATATTGAAATTGATATTTTTTACATTTTTCAATATCTTTATCACATAGAGGGATAACACGATCATCATAAATAGATACTTTTCCATATACAACTTTTTTTTCTTTTGAAAAAAATACAAGTCTTGTTTGTTCATGAATATATTTTCCAATTTTTTTATTAAATTTAGCTATATTAGATATAACTTTTGGTTCTAGTTCTTTTTGTAGTTCTTTAGGTTTATGAATACAACAGTATTCACCTTTTGATTTTTTAGCACACATAGTTCCTTTTTTGGGACCTATTTTAAATGTATATGTGCAAAAATAATTAAATGAATTCCATTCTTTGTTTGCATCAATATTATATATTTTTTTTAAAAGATTAAAAAAATGATCGAGATGACTATTCATTTTTGATTTCATTTTTAAAAATATAAAATTTTTCAATTTTATATAAATGAGTATTCAAAAAGCGAAATATATGAAAAATAGTAATCAAGTTTATTATGCAACTGAAAAAGATACTCGTCAAGTTATTACAGATTTTGACCATTTTCCATATCAACGTTTTTATAGAGGAGTTCATACATCTCCTTATCCTGTTATTATTGATAGAGAAGCTGGTTATAGAAAATTAGAATCTTCTTGTTACAAAGAAAAACTTATTGTAAAGAAAGACTATCCTAAACATTGTTTTGAGGGACCTGCTTCAGTTGTTTATCCATGCTATCCTGATTATTTACGTAAGTATTCTGATAAGGCAGAGATGGAAATTATGTTAAATCGTGTTTGTGTAGATCGTTCAATTTAAATAATTTTTTCTTCAATAAAATTTTTAGAAGTTTTAATTATTTCCATAAATTCATAAAAAGTTTTTCTCATACATTCTTTATGAGGGGATGATAAGATAATATTTCCACTTTGAAAAACGAGAAATGTATTGTATCTAATTTTAGCTTTTTCTTTTTTTTGTTCACGATCATCTAAACTATCAAAATAGATTGAATAATTATAAGGAATTGGTTCCCATGATTCATTCTTATATTCAATTCTATGAATAGGAATATTATCAATTTGTTCTAAAGGTATTTTGATATTTACACCTGTATAACCAAAACTAGTTTCAAGTAATGAAAAATATTTAGTTTTTAAATTAATATATTCATCTAAATTTTCTCGGTGAATACAGAAACCGACATTAAAATTAATATTTGTCATGACTGTGATAAATGTAATGGAAGATATTTCATTTTCAATTGAAATAATTTTATTTGTATTTTTTGTATATTCATGAATAAATTTCATACATTCTTCAGCATGTTTTTCACTTTTACATCCTGTAAATTGAAATTTACCATTTTTACTTACTTTAAAATTAATAAATTTATGATCCAAAAACATAACAATAGTTAAACTATTTCTAAAAAATCTTTTAGAAGTTTTCTTATCTTTTAATAAAACACCCTTTAATTTATTTCCAAGTTTTAATGTAACAATATTTCCATCTAAAAGTGTTTCTTTTTTATCATCTTTTTTTTCTTCTTTTGATTTTCTACCACGTTTTTTAGGAATAACTTTATATAAAGTTGTTTCTAGATGATTAAATAAAGATATAATATCAACTTTCCAATTTGTTTTTGCAATAATTGTCTGTGTAGACACAACAATGTTTTCAAAATCTAAATCCATTCTTCTATTTAAATAAATATTATTTAAATAGAAATTCAATTTTATTTATAATTAATTATAGTTCCACCGGACTTTATATAAACTTTTTTTCGATGTGTAAAATGTTTTTGAAGTCCTTTATGATTATCAACTAAATCAAATATAATTGGTTCAACTTTTTCTGTTCTCATTACACGTGCTAAATATTGAATAAAATATTCTTCCATATCTGAAGCAATAATTAATGCATCAAGAATATCATGAGAAAATCCTACACCACATTTTTGTAAACTAGCAATAATAATTCTTGATGATGGATCAAAATGGTTTGTATTTTCAATCATTAATGAAGCATTTTCATTATTTTCTATTAATTTTTTATGAATATAAATAGCTTGTTGAACACGTTTACATAAAACTAAAAAATGACGATCTTTATATTTATCAATAATAGAAATAATCATATCATTTCTTTTTTCATGTAAACATTGAGCTGTAATTAAAGCATTCCAATTTTTTGATTCTTCTTCAAATTCAATTTCAGTATTTACTTTATATACGGTATGTTTATGGTATAATTCTCTTTTTATACAATTTCCTTTATTAAAATAAAAATCAAGTAAACTATCCATTCCATCTGGTCTTGTAGGAGTTGCACTTAAACCTAGAAGATATCGTGGTTGAACATAAAACATTGATTCTGATAAACTTTCTGCCATAATTGCATGAATTTCATCTACAATAACAAATCCAATGGTTGAAAAGAAATCTCTTCCAATTTTTTTCATATTTTGAGCATTAACAATATAAAAATCAGCATCTTCTATTTTTTTATTTGGTTTTACAAATGATATTTTTGTTTCTTTTCCTGTAAATCTATAAATACTATCTTTCCATTGTTCCATTAAAATTATACGATGACATACAATTAATGTTTTAAGTTTAATTATTTTTGAAGCTAAATAAATAGCTAAACATGTTTTACCAGCACCAGGAAAAAGAGAAATTAATAAACAACTAAATTTATTAAGACGTTCTATACATTCATCTTTTATTTCTAATTGAATTGATCGTAATTTTTGTAAAAATGGAACAGATATAGATCCAAATTCATCTCTTTTTCTTCGTTTTCCATTATTTTGTAATCCCCAAAAAAATGGAACATAATAACAATTCTTTTCAGAATGTTGTAAAAAAGCATTTAAAATAGTTTCTTTAACTTTGAATCCAGATTTGGGATTATATGAATTTTCAATTTTTTTAACACGAACAGTATGAATAATTTCTTCTTCTTGTTTTTCAGAAAGTTCATCTCCATGAATACATATAGACATTTTTATTTAAAACATTTCAAATAAAAATATTCAAATTTATGATCGACTTCTTCTACTTCTTCTTCTTTTATGTTTTTTACCATAAAAAAAATATAATAAAAATATAACTATAATAACCCCAAGAAAAAGAAAAAGATAAATATAATTATTTTTTTCTTTATAATCAATTATACGATAAATTTCATCACACTTATAGTTAGGATCACAGTCAACCTTTTTTAATGTTGTATTTTTAGTAAAATAATCTGGTTCAATTAAAATAATTCCACCCAATCCAGGTGTTCGTGTTCTATTATTAGGATTAGGATCAGGAGGATAACTATTATTTATTTCAAGTGCAACTCCTAATTGTATAGGAGGTAAATCATCAAAATTTCTATACATTGCATATTTAAAATAACCATCATATCCCCATTTATCACCCCATGAATTTCTACATAACCAATATTCAATTTTTTTATTATTATATGTTAGACCATTTCTATCTGTAAATGAAATTGTATCAACTCCCCATCCAACAACACAAATAGCGTGTCCACCAATAGGTATAGTCATTTGTTTATTTTTATCGTCTGGATCTTCTGTATAAACAACTGAATTTATAAAAATTCCATTTGTTTTTAAATATTTACCACGATTATTTTTATCATCATGTATAAAATTATTAAAAACTAAAAATCCTGCAATTGCTGTTCCATATTTCATAAGATGTTGTTTAATAGAAGTAATATCATATGAAATTGTTTTATTTTTTATATAATATATATCAGGATTAGATTCACAATAACCACATTCAGGAATCATATCATTTATATCTTCATTTTTATCTTGTTCAAAATGTTTATTTCCTGGTCCATCACATGGAGGAAAATTTGAACATATTTTAGAATAATCTTGACCACAATTTGTTGAAATACCACTTTTTATAATTAAATCAATTACACCAGATGGATTTCCACCTTGACATTTATTATTTGATTCATCTTTTACACATGATAATATATACATTGGACTTATAGATGGATTATAATCTAAAGGATTTGAAGGGTTAAAAATAAAATTATCAGAAATACAAGTAGATACAGCAACTGCAAAACAACTTCCACATATTCCTTGATTTATAGGACGTGTAGATAATCTAAATTTTTTATCTGATTTTTCATCATTACTATAATTTTGCCAAGATAAAGGTAATTTTAAATCTTCTTTAGATAATTTAAATTTAGGTAATTGTAAAGAATATTTTCCAACACGAAAACGTATATCACATGCACATTTTGGTATAACTAATGTTCCTATATGGCTTTCATTTTTAGAAAATTTAAAATTTTTTGGAGGTTTTATATATGTTAATTTTGCATTTTTAATAATATCTTCATAACTCATTTATTATTATTTTTTTAATAAAAATTTATATATATACCAACCAAGTGCAAAATATTTCATTTCATCTTTTTCTTCTTTTTCTTCTTCTTTTTTATTATACTTGTCTCTAATATAAATTAATGTTAATTGAAACTTTAAATCCTCAGATAAATTTTCATCTTTTAAATTAGAAATAATTTCTTCAAAATAAAGAATAAGATCATTTGTAGTAATCATAATTTTATTTTATCAATCAATTAAATTATAATAAGTTATTTTATAAAATTATTTTTATAAAATATAAACTTGAATTATTTATCGGTTACCAGCAGAGCATGAATAACAGTTGCTTTTCCATCCAGAAATAGCAGATAAGTTTCGGCGATCTTGAAAGTTTCTATTAGCACGAGTATCAACATAATTTTCACGAACGGGTTGTTGATTCATATTAAAACTTGAATATTTGTTAAGAGCATTAGTGCAATTTCCACCATTCATTCCACAGTCTTGACCAGTAGTATAAGGACGAACGTTATTAGACATTTGAAGTCCAACACTTCCTCCTTGCATAGCTGTATTTTTAGATTCTTGTAAATTTAATAAACTGGTTTGTTTTTGGAAAGATTCTGCATTGCTAACAGGGTTTCCAAGAGCAGCAGCATTTATATAACCATTAGCATCTAAAGCAATATAGTCTGAGTATTGGGGTCGTAGATAATTTTCAACAACAACTCGATCTGAAGCGGATGAACATCCAGATGTTTTAGTATAATATGAATCATAACAAACACTACGTCCATAAGAATCATGTCCATTCCATACAGGACATAATGTTGAATTAGGATTTTGAAAACGATCACTTTCCAATTTATTGGCATATGCAGTATTTACTTTACATGTTTGAACACTTGATAATAATGAAATCATTTTTATTATCTGAAGAAAAAATAAAAATAATTATTTTATAATATCTTTTTCTTTAAAAAAATCTTCAATAGTTTTACATAATATATCTTTTGTAAATTTACACCAATAACTCATTTGAATTTTTTCTTTTTTTGTTAAATTATCTACATTTATGTCACTACCTTGAAGTTTAGTTTTTAATAAATCTAAATCTACTGGTTTCTCTTTTACATCTTTAGAAGGAGGATCAATTTCTAATTGATGAATAATTTGTAGTAATTGATATGTTTTCATAGATAATTTACAATTTACTCCTGTCTTTCTTTTTCTTTTATCATCAACATCTTTTCCTAATGTAACAATTCCAAATTCATTTTTATCATTATACATACCAACATATCCATATTCATTATTTTCAAATACAATATCTTTTTTAGTTTTTACACCTTTCTTTCCAACCTTTCTTAAAATATCTTTTTTACATTCTTCCCATTCTTCTGAATCTTTATCTAAACATCGATAATTACCTTCACCTAATAAAGTTGAAATTATAATACCATCTATTCTTAATGTATTATCTTTATATTCATTGATTATATATTCACGAATAGGATTTATATTTTTATATTCTTTTTTAACAGATAAAAGTGAATATTCAAGAATTATTTCTTTTGAAATAATATCAAATTTTTGAAGTAATTTATTTTTTATTTTACTATCTTTTTCATCTTTTAATTCTTTAAATAGCAAAGTTAAATAATGATCATATATTTTTTGTATTTTTTGATTTAAATTAAAAAATATATTCATTGGTATATGTTCTGTATAAAAAACATCAAATAAAGATTGATTTTTATAAAATAAAGATAAATATACAATATCATCATTATCATTATCATAATTTAAAAATGTTTGTATTCCATCATGTTGATAAATAATAATCTTATTATAAATCATATACAAAATTGTTTTATATAAAAGAAATTTTGATACACTACATGTTTCATATAAATCTTTTAAAAAATATAATGATTTATTTTTAAATAATTCTTTTATACGTTCAATTAAAGGTAACATTTCATCATCTGAATAATATAAATGAAATGTTGATTCATCTATATTTTCTTTAATATCATCTTTATAACATATATAATTGCAATTTTGATATTCACAATTTCTTGAAAAATCTAATGATGATGGAAATGTATTTCGTTCTTTTGTTAAACGACAATCAAAACTTATTTGTTTTAAAATATATTCAACTGATTTAATAGAAATATCTTTATCTTCACAAAATTTATACATATATCTATCAATCGATAAAAATGTATCATGTTTTAACTTTTCATTTTTATTTTCTAATAATATTGTATATAAATAAATTTTAACAACAATATCAGGTTTCATTTTTAATAAATCATCATGTGAAAATAATCGAAATGCTCTTGCTATTGCCTGATCAGTCTCACTAAAATTCCAATGAGGTGTAATAATATGAACATGTTGAACATTTTTTAATGTAAATCCTTCACTTATAATCTTTGTTCCTATAATAACTTTAATCTTTTCACCATTTACATTTTCACTACCATTAAATATTGAAAGAGCTTTATCAATATTTGATGATGTTATACTTGTTAATAATGCATAAGCATGTCCTTTTCCAGGTTTTAAAAAATCATGAAATCCAAATTCTTTTAATAATTCACAAAAAATAATAGCTCCACTTCCTTTAGCAATATCCATATAAATAAAATGATTTCCTTCATTTTTTAATAATAAACGAATACAGTTTGCATACTTTATACTAAATGTAGCTAAAATAGATAGTTTTTGTTCAATTGTTTTTCCTTTATATGGTTCAAAAAATGATGATTTCATGGTTAATTTTTTTTCTTTTTCTGTTACATAATTTAAAAATCCTTTACTTCCATATGTTCCATCTGGAAAAACATATAAACTAGCTTCTCTACTATGAGTATAAATACCTTTTCCTTCACGATCTTCTTTTAAAGCTAAAAGATAATTTTCTTTTTGAAAATCTTTTATTTCTAATCCATATTGATTAAAATAATTTAAATCTAATTTTGATCCAACATATTCACGTTGTACAGAACTTTGCATTGATTTTAAAAAACTAACTTTACCATGTAATTTTTGTTTAAATTCTTCAGTTTTTATAGGATTCATAATCATTTTATTATTTTCTTCAATCATATATTCGTCTATAAAATCTTTTCCAACAGGTAATTGATTTTTTTTATCTAGAATTAAATTCATTAAACTTGCAATTTCATTTGGTGAATCAATCATAGGTGTTCCTGTCATTAATAATATTTTTTTATTTTGAACAAGATGTAATAAACGATATAAATTTGAATATTGTTTTCGAATTTCTTTATCTTCCCCAATACGTAAATGGTGTGCTTCATCAATTACAATAATCATATTACTATAATATTTAATGATATCTTTATCTGACATTTGTTCTAACTGTTTTGAAAATGTTTCAAATGTATAAAAGTGATAAAATGAAGATATTTTTTTATTAATTCTTCTCTTAATTTTATTCATTGTTAAATTTTCATCTTCATCATCATATCCAAATAATTCAACTTCATCATCATCCATATCACCTTCTATTTTATAAATATTATCTGTACATTTATCTACTAACTCTCTCTTATAATTTGCAATTAAATTTTTACCTTTCATAATAATTAAAGCTCCCTTAAATGTAGTTGATTCTTTCTTAATCTTTTCAATTGTAGCAACAGATAAACATGTTTTACCAGTTCCAGGTTCATGCATAACAAGTAAACCATAATAAGGACTATTTGCACTTAAAAAACGAGAAATAAGGATTTGATGATTCATATAGTTTCCTGGTTGAGTAGGACGATTTTCAATAGCTTTTAAACGATAATCATTAAATTCTTTTTTATGATATAGAGATGTTTTTTCTACTATTTCTGGTCCTAAAATAAGTTCTGTATCTTTATCAAAATCAATAAAGGTGGGTAAAAAATCAGAAACTTCCATTTATATTAAATTAAATAATTTAATATAATCAATCAATCAACGAAAATAATTTTAAAATATATTGTAATTTACTAGGAATATGATCCATATCAAATTTTAAACGATTCTTTAATTCCTTTCCATTATAAGGTAATTCATTTGATGAAACTGTATTCTTTTCTTCTATATAATATACTTTCATTAATGCATAAACAATTTCTTGTTTTTCATCATTCATATTCTTAATCTTTTCAACCAATGTATCCTTTTCATCATCTGTTAATTCTTTGAATTCATTATTTTTTAAAGATTCATATAAAGGAAAATTTGGATAATTCATTTTATTTTTATTTTTATTCTTTAACTTTTATTTCAATTTTATGTATATGCTTCAGCAAATTCCATATAAAAATCATCTGAATCACCATATAAAGGTTGTCCAGAAGCATAAGCTGGAATTGATCGTTTTGTATTTTGATTTGGATTTTGTTTTACTATTTCTTTACTTGTAAACTTTTCTTTAGTTTGAATTTTATTACTTACTTCAAAAATAAATCGACGAATTTCATTTTCATCATGTGGACCATCATATCGAATAAAAGGTTTTCCAGAAACATATAAAATAATTAAAGGAACATATTTAATTTCAGATATAGTTGATTTACTCATTAAAATAATATTACGTTCTAAACTTACATTAATCATACCAAATTGACAACCTCCTACTTGTCCTGGTAAACGTTTAAAAATAGGAATTAATGTTCTAGAATATTGACAATTTGTAGAATAAAAAATAACTAAACTTAAACCACGTATTCCATGACATAAAATATCACCTTTTATTCCTTTTTGTATACTAAAATCTTGTGTTTGTAAAAATAATAATCCGCTCATTCTATTTATCATCTACTAGAATATTTAAATCAGTAATAAAATTGATTATATAAATGAAGATAAAAAGATCATTATTAATTCATTGCATTAATAAAGTATTTCATTTAAATATGTCAAACCTTTCTAATGAAGAACTTTTAGATTTTTTTAATGAAAAAACATTTATTACAAATGTTAAAGTCAAATATATCCGTCCATCTTATGACAATCTAAAAGAATGGATAAAAAATCCAAATCATATTTATATTGGAAGACAAGGAGTTGTTTTTATTAATAAAGAACGTTTTCCAAAAAAAGAAAGTATATGGGCAAATCCCTTTAAAATTGGTAAAAAATCTAGAGAAGAAGTTTTAGTAGAATATGAAGTTTATATTCGTAATAAAATCAAAAAAGAAAATTTAAAAGATGAATTACTTTCTTTAGAAGGAAAAGTATTAGGATGTTGGTGTAAACCTGAACCATGTCATGGAGATATTCTTATCAAATTAATAAAAGAAATGAAAAAGAAATGAAATGAATTAAATATAATATTTAATTCATTTAAAAAAATTCTTTAATGTCTGAAATGTAATTACTTTTTCATATCCTCGACCTTCTAAATCTCTTTTTCCCTTATAATCATATCCATATCGATTCAACATGAATCCCATATAATCCCAATATCCCGAACTAGCATCTGCATCAATAAAAAACATTTTATCACCTGGAAAATCTGGATATTCATCTTCAATTTGATTTACTAACATTTTCCACATTTCTCTGCTATAATCTAATTTTTGATATTCTTCATCAATAGAGATTGTTAAAGAACAAACATTTCCTGAAAATAAACATTCTGTATTATCTTCAGATAAACCTGTCAAACAACAATCTCCACGTTTCATTCCATCCATGTATAATGACACCATACGTTTGGTTTGATATAAATGAAAATTTGGAGTCGTTACTTTTTTATAGATCAACATTTTTGATTTTTTATTTTTTAAAAATAAAAAATCAAATTTAAAATTATTCATTTAATGGTTTCCAATCTGTACATATTCCTTGACCAATAAAATATGTTTTTTTTTTATTAATTACATTAATAGAACCAGTACAATCTAATTTTATATATTTTATCTTTTAATATAGAAAGCATCTCCCCATCTAAAATCTCCACACCAAGAAGTTTCAACACGAACAAATCCAAATGTTTTTAAATAATCATCTATTTCTGTAACTAGACAACAATCTTTATAAACATAATCAGAATTTACTTCTGTATAAATATAATCAATAGAAGATAGATAAGATTCCATACTCTTCAATGCTTTTAATTCAACTCCTTGAATATCTAAATTTACAAAATTATAAGGAATATTATAATTACAAATAATATCTTTTAACATTTTTGTAGTTGTTGAAAAATTATTAATATAGTGAACATGAGGATGAAAAGTTGAATGTAATCCAAAGTCAAGAATAGATGATGATTGACCATTGTTAGATACATTAAAAGTAACAATTTCTTCTTTATCTGAAATAACTGCTTGTTCAATTAATAAATTTTGATACATTGATTTACAATAATCAACTTTTTCTTGTAATGCTTCAATCCATAGAATTTTATCTCGTTGAATATACTTCTCATATACTCCTATTTCTTCACAATGATGAGCACCTACATGTAAAATTCCATTAAATTGAATTGAATATTTATTTACAAGATCATCTAATGAGATTAACATATTTAATAAAAAAGTTATTTATTAAATATTAATTAAACTCCAATTATCAGGAAAACGTCCATTCATATCTTCATAAAATCCAAACCATTTTTCAGGAGATATAACCTTTTTATTCTTATTAGAGTTAAAATAAGCACCCCACCAACTGAAAGTGCTATTTGCAATAATATTATGTTCACATAAAGACATTAATAACATCTCTTCCCAATCATCTAATTCAAATTTTTTACATGAAAGAAACTCTACATTTAACTCTTCTTTTAATTTTTTTATAACACTATTTACATAATCAGTATCTTCATTCTCATAAAAATATAAAAATTTTGTAGATCCTATCATTTTTATTGCTTTTGAATAATATTCATATGATAGAATAGGATGAATAGTAGGATACATTTTATAATCACCTAATCTAAAATGAAGACTTGTATAATCATCAATTTTATAGTTTAATTTTTCAAAAACTTTTTTCTTTTTTTCATCAATATCAATCAAGTCATAAATTTCTTTATAATATTTTTCAAAAAATATCGGTTTTTGAAAATATCCTTCTAATATTATATTTTCAAAATGAGATAACTGATCAATATATTCTTGTTTTACTACAACTATATTTTTTTCAAAATCTTTATCTGTTACATACGGTTTTAAATTTGAAAAAAGTGTATCCCAATATGGATATCTTGTTGTATTACTAGGAAATTCTGCAGAATATTTAAACCAAAATGGTTTATTTTGTTCATTTGAATAACTTATAAGACTAAATATTTTAAAAAGTTGATTACCAAGACCACCACATAAATTACATGTAATTGACATTTTTATATTA
>Ga0209443_1001523_pt1 | contig 14458 bp, 6 predicted proteins | sample LauGreBMM110DCMD_2_FD_187571 | JGI IMG/M metagenome (GOLD analysis project Ga0209443, IMG submission 187571) | Freshwater lake microbial communities from Lake Michigan, USA - Su13.BD.MM110.DCMD (SPAdes) (version 2) | ecosystem: Environmental > Aquatic > Freshwater > Lake | place: Lake Michigan... | reverse complement strand
GGACCCTACCCACGAGGGTAGGGACGGGCTGCCGCCCGTCCGTGGATTCTTCCCGCGTCGTCCGGAGATCCGCCTTCAGGCACCTAGACCGCACACCCTGCCGGGCTGCGCTCCATCCGCCAACCTTGTCCGCCACTTCCAATCGCACCCCCTTCGTTGCCAGAGATGGCGCCTCGGTCCTAGCGTGGGGAATGGTCTGACGTTGCTCGAATTGCGCCGCTCCACTGGAGGCAGATGATGGATTGGAAGGCGTCGAAATGGAGTGCCCGGCATGCCGTCAAACCGGGCGATTGGATACCAGTGCCGGTCAACCGGACGTGGAGGTCCGACGTGCTTCGATGGCTCCCTTGGTTCCGGATGCGGAACCGGAGCCGATGCTCGTGAAGGTCTTCTGGGGCCTGTCCATCCTGTCGGGAACGGTGGGCGGCATGGCGCTGTTGTTCGCGCTAGCGGCTTGGCCGGACCGATCGGATTCGTTCGTGTTCGCCAGCGTGGCGCTCGGCTGTTGCCTGCACTTTGCTTTCCTGTGGGCCGTGCTGCATCTTTTGGGCCGCATCCTGGGCCGGATTGGCAAGTGAGCCAGTAGGCGAGTAAGCCAGAAAGCCAGCGGGGTGGTGTCTTCTCTGACCTACTGGCCTACTGACCTACTGGACACTGGCTTCTGGCTCAAGGTGCTGACTGATCTAAGCGACGGGTCCGAACGGGGCGACACGCTCTTGCATCGGGGCACTGCTTCGCTGACGACGGAGCCCGACCGCTTTCTCCTGGGAGAACTGCGGTCCTAGGCCGGGTTGGCGGGAGGAATCCGTGACCGGTGCGATTCCTCCGGAGGGGACAGACAGCGAAGGTTCCATCAACCGGCTCCCCGCGGACGGCAGCGCGGAGGACGCGTCTGGACCGCAGCCAATAAATTGACAGGCAGCAGTTCAGCGTTGACACCAACGGCGGCGGAAATGAACCTTATCACTGCGCAACGAGTTGGCTAGCAACGCAACTCGTTGATTTGCAAGAGTCGCGGAAGGGTGACTGAGTGGTTAAAGGTACCCGACTCGAAATCGGGAGATGTCGCAAGGCATCCGGGGGTTCGAATCCCTCCCCTTCCGCCAATTTTCCACGGATTGCGTTGCTGAACAACGCGTTGCGAAGGCAGGAGCGAATTTCCTACCGGACTTGGTGTCACCGGCAAACTGCCGCCAAGTGCCGCCTTCGGAGCGGAGTTCGTGACTGCCGTTCTTGCTGCCGCTTCGACTACGCCAAAATCCACGGCGTCCACGCCGAAGGTAGGGAACGATGACACTGTCTCCACTCCCACGACCGTGTCGTCGCAAGACGCCAAGGTCGCCCTGCCCCGCTGATCGGTCATCCTCGATCGAAGTGATTGGCGGCGGCTCGATCGGTCGGCATCATCGGCCCATGCAGCCCGCTTCTGATCCCTCCCGTCGCGAATTCCTGAAGCTCCTCGGGGGCGCCGCTTTCGCCGCCCCGTTTGCCACCTCCAACCTGTTGGCCGCCCCTCCGTCGGGCATCGTGCGGCACGCGAGTTTCGGTGCCGCCGGCATGGCCATGGCCGACGTCTCCGAGATCGCCTCGCATCCCAACGTGCGGGTCGTCGCGGTCGCGGAGATCGATCCGGGCCGCCTCGCAGGTTTCCGACAGAAGTTCCCCCAAGCCCGGGTCTACGAGGACTACCGCGTGTTGTTGGAGAAAGAGCAACTGGACTCCGTGAACGTCTCCACCCCGGACCACATGCACGCGCCCATCGCGATGGCGGCGATGCAGCGCGGCATCAACGTCTATGGGCAGAAGCCGCTGACCCATGGCCTCCATGAGACCCGCCAGTTGACCGAGTTCGCTCGCAAGAAGCGCCTCGTCACGCAGATGGGCATCCAGATCCATTCCGCCGCGGAATACCGGATGGCGGTCCAACTCATCCAAAGCGGCGTCATCGGCAAGGTCCGAGAGATCCATACCTGGAGCAGCAAGGCCTGGGGCGACAACGGCGCCATGCCGACCCGCGTGGACCCCGTTCCTGCCGGCCTGAACTGGGATCTCTGGCTCGGTGTCGCCGCGGAACGTCCGTTCATCGGAGAGGGTTGGTATCACCCGGGCAACTGGCGGCGGCGCCTCGACTTCGGCACCGGCACCTTCGGCGACATGGGCTGCCATATCTTCGACCCCGTCTTCAAGGCGGTCGGGCTGACCTCGCCCGTGTCGGTGCGCAGTGAAGGTCCGGCACCGAACTCGCATTCGTGGGCCACCGACGCGGTGATCCACTACGTGTTCCCGGAGACCCCGTTCACCATCAAGGGGAGCATCCCGGTGACCTGGTACGACGGCAACCAGCGTCCGCCGGCCGAGGTGCGCGCCCTGCTGGAAGGCCGCGAGCTGCCCGACCAAGGTTCGATCATTATCGGCACCGGCGGCGTGATGGTCATCCCGCATGTCGCGATGCCGATCCTGCTGCCCGACGCGAAGTTCAAGGGCTTCAAGTTGCCCGAGGTGAAGGGGACCAACCACTGGCACCAGTTCGTGGACGCCGTCCGCGGCGTGGGCAAGACCTCGGCGAACTTCGACTACGCCGGCCCGCTGACCGAGGCGGTCCTGCTCGGCAGCGTGGCCACCCGCTTCCCGAAGACGACGTTGGACTGGAGCGGCCGCCGGCTGAAGTTCACCAACATGAAGGAAGCCAACCAATTCGTCCGGCGCGCCTACCGGAAAGGCTGGGAAACGAAGGGCCTGTGAGCCGTCGAGCGGATCCGGGTCATGGCCGGGACGTTGCCGCCGGAGGGGGGACGGTCCCAAGCCATCTCGCTCGCGGCAAGGTCGACTGGATCTGCGGTCCCGGCTCGGGCGCAAATCGGCACTGCCCCGAGGTGGGGCGGCGCTGCTGCGCCGCCGATACTTCGGCCGGGACCAGCGTCGCGAGGTCCCGGCCAGTCAGCCGGCCGCGACTTGGACCGTCGGCATTTCCACGGACGCGCGGCAGCGCGTCCCTACCCAACCGAGGGCAATGTCAAGATGCGCCCACTCTGCTCCGGCGCGACGGACAACGAGATCGCTTCGCGCACCGCCACGACCCGTTCCGCGGACTCGCCTACGTCGCGACGGCGACGGCGCCGGCGATGGACGCACGACGCCCCGTGGATCAAGGCCCCCTCATGGCAGGACGCGCACCGCAACGGTCCGGACCTCCAAACGGCCGTGCTCGTGCTGGAACCCGATCGGGCCCCTCGCGGGAAGGCCCGGCAGATGCGCGGCGGAGATCACCTTCTGCCCGTTGAGCACCACGCCCACCCGGTCGCCCTGGACGGTCACGCGCATCGCGTTCCAGTCCCCGATCGGCGCATCGGCACGGGCGGACGGTGTCACCGCGCGCCGAGCCTCGCCCTGCAGGCTCGATCGGTATTCCCAGAACTCGCCGCTGCCGACCGGATAGCAGAACAGGTTGGCCTGCGCCTTGTGGAGCCCGCGCACGAACACGCCGCTATCGCCGGCATCGAGCACGCGCTCGGTCCGGGTGAGCTCGCGTCCATCGGCATCGATCACCGGGAAATCGACGACCTTCGGCAGCTCGGGCCACCGCCATTCGACCCACAGCTCGAAGTCCACGAGGTCGCGGTCGTGCCAAAGGTCGCCATCGATCCCGTCGTGGAGGATCCTGCCGTCCTTCACCGACCAGTGGGCACGGTTCTGGTCGGTCGTGCGCCAGCCTTCGAGGTCGCGTCCGTTGAACAGCGACATGAAGCCCTCCGGCAGCGGAGGCGCCGCCTGGGTCCGCGGATCCGAGGTGCGCGAGGCCACGAAAGCCACGAGATCGGCGAACTGGTCCAAAGTGAGACCGGCGTGCAGCTCGTCCGGCATCATCGAGTCCGGGAGCTCGCGGCGCTCCTTCACTTGGTCAAGAGGGATCACCGTGACCGTTCCCGAGACATCGGTGAGCGCGATCTCCTTCGGCGAACGGTTCTTCACGATGCCCGTCAACTCACGGTCGTCGGTCGTGATGATCTCGGTCTGTCGATAGCCTTCGCGGACGATCCGGCCCGGATACAGGATGCTCTCGATGATCTCGGGCCGACCGAACTGGCGTCCCGCCGAGGTGAGGTCCGGCCCGACCGAGCCGCCGTGACCGGCGACCTGGTGGCAGGCGTTGCACGCGACGCCGGCCGCACCGAAGAAGATCTGCTGCCCGCGCCACGGATCGCCGGGATGGCTCTTGGCGAACTCCGCGTACGCCGCCGGGTCCGCTGCCGGCAGGCTCGCGAACAGCGGTGAGCCCTTGGCCTCGGGCACGTCCTTGAACACATCTCGCAGCGTCCCACGGACGCCCGCCGGGATCTCTCCCGCGCGTTTCACGAGCTCGGGCAACGCGGCGGCACCGAGCTTCGCCAGTGCCTTCCGCGAATCCTGCGCCACCGCGGGATCCGGACTGGCCACGCCCTCGAGCAGCAGCGGCACAGCGGTGAGGTCCGGCACAGCGGCGAGGGCCCGGATGGCGAGGTCGCGCAACGCGGGATGCTTGGCCGAGGCGATCAGCGCAGAGATATCCGATGGATCCGCGGCGCGGGCCATGGCGCGGAGGACGAGCGGCTTCTCGGGAGCCGCGCCGTCCGCGAGCAGCTTCCGCAAGATCGCCCCGGTGCCGGGACGCGGCCGCACCGCGAGCTGTCTCAGCGCCGCCTGGCGGAGTTCCGGCACCGCGTCGGCCACCAAGAACGCCGCGGCGGAATCCGACGCGCCGGCCGGATCGATCTTCGCCAACGAAGCCAGCGCCGACAGCCGCACCGCGACGACCGGATCCTCCGCGAGACGTCTGCGCAACGCTCCGGACGAGACAGTGTCGCCGACATCGCCGAGAGCGACGACGGCCAACCCGCGCACCGCCGCGTCCGGGTGGTCGAGCGAGGTCCGCAACGTCGCGACCACGGACGGTGTCCCGGCCCAGTCGAGCGTCCGCGCCGGCGGCGGCGAATCGGCCGGATGATAGGCCCACCATGTGTCGCGGACCGCCGGCGCGCGGCGCGCGAGGGGGGCGAGGACCTCCATCGCCGCCTTCGCCGCGGCGACGTCGGGGCCGGCCACGATCCGCGCCAAGCGGGCGACGGCGGTGACGGAGCACAGGTCATGCAACGCGTTCGCGCAGCCCTCCCGCACTTTCGACGACGACGACGCGAGCCCGGCGACGACCGCGCTCGCGGTCTCGTCATGCGCTTCCATGATCCGCCTCAACGCGGTGAAGACCGCGAAGCGCACGACCCCGTCGGTCTCGGTGCCGAGCGAAGCCATCAACGGCGGGACGGAGTTCGTGTCCGCCGTGCGGCCGAGCAACGTGGCCGCTTGCAAGCGCACCGGGGCCGCCGCGTCCTTCAATGCGCGGACCGCCACCGGGACGGCCGCAGCAACCCGGCGCTGGCTGAGTTGCCGGAGTGCTTGGGCCGCCAAAGAAGGATCCGCGCCGGCCGCGAGCGCCATCACCGTTGGACGACCGCGGACGCCTTCATCGATCCCGTCGAGCGCCCAGAGCGCATGCTTGCGGGCGCGGCCGGACGCGACCGGATCCTGGAGCAGTTCCCCGAGCCGGACCGCGATCGCAGCCCCTTCGGGCCGTCGGGCCCGGGCCACCAACGCGCGCTGGGCCGTCAACCGGACCGACCGGGCCGGATGCGAGAGCGCCGCGACGAGCTCGGGGGGCGCCACTTCCATCGTGCCGGGCCGCCCCATCGCAAGCCCTTGCCACCACTTCGGCCATGCCTTGGCTTCCGGTCCTCCGGTCCAAGTCAGCTTCCAGAGCCGGCCGACGGAGACATCCGCCTTCTGGTCGCGGTGCTGCCAATCGCAGATGAACATCGATCGCCCATCCACCGACCAACTGATCCCGACCGGACGGAAATCATCGGGCGGCTCCGGGAACAGCTCTTCGCTGCCGGCGACGCGAAAACCCGCGCCATCGCGCACCACCGTCACGCGGGTAACCTGGCGTTTGCCGAAATCGGAGAGGAAGAGGTTCCCCGACATCGCCGCCGGCAATCCGTCATCCGTGGCGCAAAGCGTACCGCACGCCGCGCCGGCGCCGAAGTCATGCATCATCCAGAGCGTGTAGGGACGCCGCGGGATGAAGTCGTGCGGATAGCCGTAGAACCCCGCCTCGACCATGTGCGTGAGCCGCCCCATCCAATGGTGCTCGTCGGTGTTGTCATACGTGAACGACTCGTCGTCCTCATCCAGAGCCACGTCGAGGATGTTGCGGACGCCCGTCGCGAAGATCTCCAGTCCGCTGCCGTCGGGACGGAACCGCACCACGCCGCCCCCGGGCATCGAGATCTGCCGTCCGTCCGTGCCGGTGCAGTCCTCGAGGCCCTTGTCGCCGACGGCGAGGTAGAAGAACCCGTCCATGCCCAGCTTGAAGTTTGCCGGGACATGGTCGTTCCAGCCCAATCCCCACGGCTCCCGCAACGTGTGCGTGAGCAGGTCCACCGGTTCGCGCCCGACGCCGTCGTCGTCACGGAAGACGGTGAGGAACGGGTTGTGGAGCACGTAGAGCTTGCCCTCGAGATGCTGCATGCCGAAGACCGCGTGCAGGTCCTTCGCGAAGAGCGTGCGCCGACCGTCGGGATGGAGGCACCAGATGCGGCCGGCCTTGGCATCGGGTCTCACGTCCTCGCGGATATCCATCGGGTCCTCGGCGACGAACACGCGACCGTCCGGCGCGGTGGTCACGACGCTCGGATGCGAGATCTCCGGCGCTTGGGCCACGAGTTCCATCGACCATCCCTTCGCGGGCTTCGGCACCGCGGCGCGTCCGGCGAGGACCGGTCCCACGACCAACACGAGCCAGACCGCGAAAAGGCGACGGATCATGGGTGCAAGGAATGGGAGCCTACTTCGCCGATTTCGCGCGGTATTCCTTCGCGAGCCGATCGAGCGCGACCGCGGGCGCCGGCCCGTCGTGGGCGAAGACCGCGTAGCGAAGGGTCAGGGGTCGTGCGGGGCTCAGCTTCAGGTCGCCGTCCATGAGGATGCACGGGTTGAGCATCGCGATGCCGACCGGGTTGTGCCAACGGGTCGGCGGGTTCGACGGATGGCTGGACACCGCGACGCCCGCGGTCTTCCCGGTGTCGAGGCGGGCCGTGTAGTCGTACCACGCCGCGTCGGGCCATCCGGTGGTCGGATCGTCGTGCTTGGGCGCCGGGAGCTTCACCGGCCCGTCGGGCGAGCTGACCCGCGGATCGGCACCGGCCCTGCCCTTGACGCAGAACCCGCTGAACGCGGCGCGCGGGACGGTGATCTCGTCGACCGGTGTGAGGACGAAGGTGAGCTCGTGCCAGTTGCCTTCGGGCAACGTGCGGCTCGTCACGGTGAGCGCCTCGCGGAGCATCACCCGGTCGGCCACGCGCCATTCGTTCTCCACGACCAATCGGCCGTCGGCGCCGGAAGCCCCTGCCAAGCGCAGCGAGGTGTTCACGATCCGCCGGTCCTCGGTCGGCGCGTGCGCGCCCCAGCCCCAGAAATCTGCCTTCGCGAAGCCGTCCACCTCGTACCATGCGAAGAACACGCCGCGATGGTGCGGATGGTCCTTCGGCGCCAGCGCGGCCACCGATTCGCCCGATGGCGTCAGCAAGGGGTAGATGCCGCAGGCGCTGTTGGCGCTCAGCGACGAGCCGGCGGGCTTGGTCTTGAGATATCCGAACAGGTCTTGTCCCGACGGCGCGACGACGGTGACGCCGTCCGGTCCCGGACGGAGCGTCCATCTGGGTTCCGCGGCACGGAGCCCTTGGGCGAGGCCTCCGAGGGCCACGATGACGACGGTGAGCGAAGGCAGGCTGGGCGTTCTCATCAAATGGGTTCCCGAGGTGTCCGCGGTTTCGAGGACCCGGTCCGCGGGAGGCTGTGCGTCCGGGACGGAGCGGTCTGCCCCACCGACGGCCGCACCAAGGTCAGCGGCGGCCGGCCGGGGCGTTGGTGGGCAGTGGTAGAGTGGCCGGGCCGGGGCGTTTCGGCTGGCGCAGGCCGCTGCCGAGACCGGAGAGCGGATCGTGCTTCGGTCGGGTCGTCCACGCTTTGTATGCCCAGAAGCCGACGAGCATCAACGCGGTCCCCAGCAGGACCGGGAAGACCCACTGCCATCGCACGCGCGACAACTGGAGCATGATGAAGTCGAGCGGGCCCTTGTCGCCACCGGACAAACTGGGAGGCCCGGCGTGATCATCGGTGCGGCCGAGCTCGGACTCGAGTTCAGCGACCAGCGCCTGGTCATCGAGACGCAGGTAGCGGGAGTAGTTGCGCGCGAAGCCGCGGATGTAGACGGGCGCGGCGAAGACGCCCCATTCGCTCGCCTCGATGGCGCGGATGTGGTCGGTCTTGATGTTGGTGGCATCCGCGACCTGGTGGACCGTCAGCATCTGTCGCTCACGTTCGGCACGCAGTTGTTCCCCGACAGTTGGCATCGCGGCTTTTGTAAGGCTTCCGGTGCGCCCGCGGCAACCGCGGAAACCGTTTCTATCATGGAAACCGATCGGCCAGGGTGCGATCAGAAGTGGCGGACACTTGGTGTGCGGTTTCTTGCCGGAGCGAGGCTGGTTTCCTTGGCACCCGGCTTTAGCCGGGTGTCACGTGGAAGCCCCCCGACGAACCGTTTCAACGGTTTCCTGCTCCGCCGGCCCGCCAGCCGATGAAACGGCTACCCTCCTCTCCGCGGCACTCACCAGGCTGAAACCCGGTGTCAAGGCGGTCGCCAAAAACCAAGCTCCGCTGGTTGTCCGCCACTTCCGATCGCACCCGACCGGCCAAGTAAAGTCACCCATCCAACAGCATCGTCACCCGGTCAGGTCGGCCGGTTGGGACAGCCAACCCGGCTGGGACCATCTGTCAGATCGACGGACCCCTACCCTGCGTGGGCATCCCTCGGTGGCACAAAAAAGGAGGCCGGACCTTAGGTCCGGCCTCCGTGGAAGCTTTGCTCTTTTGGAGCCCGCTCAGTTGCTCGAGCGGTAGAACTTCTGCGCCGCCGCACCCGTGTTCGGGGCGAACGGGCTGGTCGCACCCGCGACCGGCGCGAACGGACCGGACGCGGTGTCCGAGCCGAGCAAGGTGCCGGTGTAGCTGATCTTGCCGTCGGCTCCGATGCCGATGGTCGGACCGGTGACGACCACCGGGACGGTGTTGTAGTCCCAGAAGGCGATCAGGCCTTTGGCCGCCGGGAGGGCGGAGGGCGACGTGCCCTTGGTGATGGCGAGCGCGTCGGCTTCGGTCAACGCCTTGTTGAACACGGCGAAGTCGTCGATGATCGCATGGCTGACCTCGGCGCCGCCGGCACCGGAGCCCATGTAGAAGGCCCGGCTGTCGACCTTCAACGGGTTCGTGCTCTGGCCGTTGAGGAACAGCTTGCCGTCGATGTAGATGTTCTTGTCAGCGCCCTTCTTCGTGAAGACGAAGTGGTGCCACTGCGTCGTCCACCAATCCGCGGTGCCGCTGTAGTCGGGGAACGTCACGATGTCGGCGGTGATACGCTGGGTGGCTCCGTCGCAGCAGCCGACGGTGTCGAAGTACACGTTCTGGTTGCTCCAGGGGACGTGCGCGTGGAAGTTCCGGTTGTTGCCGGCCGAGGGCGAGTCGAGCGTGAAGGCGGAGCTGTCCGCGGTGTCGTGCTTCTTCTGCCAGAACGAGACGGTCAACTCATCGGTCGCGGTCGCGGCGTTGGCCGAGGCGAGGAACTTGTCGTCGAACACGGCGACCGAGCCGCCCTTCTTGGTCAGGTCGATCGCCTTGTCGCCCGCCTTACCGGAGTGGCCGAGGCCGTCCGCGCTGTAGACCGACGCGCCCAAAAGCAGGCCTTTGTAGCCGCCGACGGAATCCGCCGTGGTGCCGTTGTAGGTGCCGGACGTGAACGACCAGGTGGTGGTCGTCGCCTTGCCGGCGGGATCCGGATGGCCGAGCTCGATGGTGTGGACCGAGCCGCTCGCATACAGGTCGCTCGGCTTGAACGTGATGGTGATCACTTGGCCGTCCTTGGTCACGGTCGGGGTGACCGCTTTTCCGTCGAACTTGAGGCTCGTGTTGGCCGCGGTCCAAGCCGTCTTGCCGTCGCGGTGCGCGATGGTGATGGCGGCAGCCGGGGAGACGCCCTTGGCGTTCACGCCCGGCGTCTGGGTCACGTACGCGCCTTCAGGAGGCGCGGGGAGATCGACCGCCGAGCTGAGGAACTTGCTCGGGATCGGGGTCAGCGAACCGGCCGGGGTCGGATCGCCGACCTTGCGGAAAGCGACCTGGCCGTAATCACCGCCGCCGCCTTCTTTGTAGACGACGCTGATGAAGTACTTCTTGCCGGCGACGAGTTTGATGGGAGCCGCCGTGGTCTCTGCGGCGCCCGGTTCCTCGAACCCTCCGCAGCATCCGGTCTCTTCGGCGACGAGAGCCAAGTTGGACTCCTTGTCGTCGGTGCTGATGTAGAACTGGCCCGCGTCATCGCTGCGGACGAAGAAGTCGTAATCTCCGGACTCCGTGGGGGTGAGGTAGCCGTTCATGGTCGCGCCGTAGGACTCCAACGAATCCGACGGGAGCAGGTCGCGGCTGTTGGCCGAGAACACCGCACCGACGCGATCGGGGGAGTTGGGGTACTTCGCGTCATCGAACATGCCTTGGATGGCATTGCCGCCGATGCCCGTGTAGATGGACATCTTGAGCACGCCTTCCTTGACGTTCAGGTAGGAGAAGAAGCTCGCCTTGCTGTCCGTGGCGACCACGTTCTTCGAGCCGTCCGCCACGTTCTGCACCGCGACCGTGTACTGGGTCGCACCGGGCGCCTGCTTGTCGGTCGTCAGGGTGACGACGTTCTTCTTGACGGTGGCCGCCTTGACCGCGAGGGCCGGCGTGATGGTGTAGTTCGCGAGGGTGGTCGCGGACGCCGCATCCAAGGCCTCGGAGAAGGTCAGGACCACGGTCTCGAACGAACTGGTGCCGGCGGCGCTGTTGAGCGCCGGCTTGGTGGTGTCGATCGGGTCGGTGCCGGCCTTGAACTCATCCAAGTTGGTGACGCCGTCCTTGTCGAAGTCCTTGGCGGCATCGCTCGCATCGTTCGGGTTGAAGCCGTACTGGGTCTCCCAGTTGTCCGGCATGCCGTCCTTGTCGGTGTCGGCCGGAGGAACGCCCGGGGAGGCACCGGCGGCGAGCTTCTTGATCTCTGCCTCGGTCAGCACGCCTTTGTAGATGGCGAAGTCGTCCATGGCCGCGTCCGGATAGGCCGCACCGCCGTCGGAACCGATGTTCAAGCGGTTGAAATCGGTGGCCAAGGGGGCGACGCCTTCGGTCTGCTCGGCGAGGAGCACGCCGTCGACATAGATGCGCTTGGCTTCGCCGTCCTTGACGAACGCGTAATGGTGCCAAGCGGTGAAATCGAATCCGTCGGGAGGCGCCTGCTGGAGGCGCTGGCCCGGAGCGGCGCAGCAACCGGAAGTGTCAAAATAGATGATGCCGTTGGACCAAGGGATGTGGAACTGGAAACCACGGTCTTGGCTGTCGGCATTGGCCCAGAACGAGCTGCTGTTGACGTTGCTGTTGTTCTTCTGCCAGAGCACGACCGTCGTGTGGTCGTCCGCGGCCGCGGCGTTCATCGGATTGGCATCACCGGTGGCCTCCAAGAGCAACTTGCCCGGGGTATCCGCACCGACGCTGAAGCCCTTGCCGCCACCGGGGCGACCGCCGCCGGCTGCGGTCAAGGCCGCGCTACCGACAATCGTGCCGGCGAAGTTGCCTTGCGCCGCTTTGATGGTGGTGCCGTCGGCTTCGACCTTCTCGAAGTCCCAATAAGCGACCACATCGGCCGCTCGTGTCGTTGAGGCCACCGCGCCAGCGGCAAGCGCCGCGAGAACGGCGAACCTCAGCCTGTTTGCGATTGTTTGTTTCATGATGGTTACGGATTTTGCTGTCGAACCTGTCCACAAAATCGCGGATCTGCCACAATAGTGGCGGTTTCGCGTTTTTCGGGGATGGCTTGGACCGATTAGTGCCTTGGGTGGTTTTGCTGTCCAGCATAAATCCCCCGACACGCAAGGTTCTGCTGGCGTGCTTGTGCAACGTTCTCGTGACCCGGGATGAAACGGGTCAAGATGACGCACTTTTGCGGTGGATTCCCGATTGAGGACTCCGATCCGAACGGAGATGCACCGCGGCAGCCTGCCGCGGGCCGGACGACGACGGGGGCGACCACCTACCGGCTCGCCGAACCCTAAAGCGGGTTTCCCCAGCCGTTCCGATGCCGGGCCCCCGTCCGGCTTCGCCGGAACCCTCTTCTAGAGCGACCGCGCGGGCAGCGCCCCGCGCAGCGTTCTGAAACGAAAAAACCCCGCCGGAGCGGGGTTTTTCGGTGTCATCGGGGATCAGGCCACGGCTTCTTCGCCTTCGAGGAAGCCTTGGAGCTGCCGGAGCCGGGTCGGATGGCGCATCTTGCGGAGCGCCTTGGCCTCGATCTGCCGGATGCGCTCACGGGTGACCTTGAACTGCTTGCCGACCTCTTCGAGGGTGCGGCTGTAGCCGTCGAGCAGACCGAAGCGAAGTTCGAGCACCTTGCGTTCGCGTTCGGTGAGCGAATCGAGCACGTCGGCCAGCTTCTCCTTGAGGAGCGCGTAGCTGGTCATGTCCGACGGGTTCTCGGCCGCCTTGTCCTCGATGAAGTCGCCGAAGTTGGTGTCGTCGGAATCGCCGACCGGGCTCTGCAGCGAGATGGGCTGCTGGGCCATCTTCAGCACCGCGCGCACGCGGTCCACCGGCATCTGCATCTCCTCGGCGATCTCTTCCGGGGTCGGCTCGCGGCCGAAATCCTGGATCAACTGCTTCTGCACGCGCATCAGCTTGTTGATCGTCTCGATCATGTGGACCGGGATGCGGATGGTCCGCGCCTGGTCGGCGATCGATCGGGTGATGGCCTGGCGGATCCACCAGGTGGCGTAGGTGGAGAACTTGTAGCCGCGGCGGTACTCGAACTTCTCGACCGCCTTCATCAGGCCCATGTTGCCCTCTTGGATGAGGTCGAGGAACGACAGGCCGCGGTTGGTGTACTTCTTGGCGATGGAGATGACCAAGCGGAGGTTGGCCTCGACCATCTCGGTCTTGGCCTGGAGGGCGCGCTTCTCGAAGTGCTTCAGCTGGCCGAACGCGGCGAGGTAACCCGGGGCGTCCATGCGGACGAACTGCTCGAGCGCCTTGATCTTCTGCTCCTCGGCGTGGATCATCGCCTGGGCCTGGGCGGCGCGCTTGTTCGGCTCGAGCTCCTTCACGGCCCGGAGGCTCATCTGGAGCTTGTCGTGGATGTTGTCCGCGACGAGGGACATCTCTTCGATGACCTTCTGCTTGTAGTAGAACTTCGGGAAGGTCTTCTGCAGTTTGTCGTCGAGCTTCTTGTAGTCGGCGGATGCTTTCTCTTCCTTCACCTTCGACCCGGCGGTCACGATCTCCGACCACTTCTCGTCGACGGTCTGGTCGACGCCGCGGACGTCCTTCACCAGCTTGCGCAAAGCCTTGAGGTGTTCCTCGCGGGTCTCGATCTTCTTGTCGACGATGACGCGGTCGAAGCGCTCCTTGGGCGGCTCGGAGATGAGCTTCTCAGCCAAAGCGATGTGCTCTTTGCCGGCGAAACCGAAGCTGTAGATGATGCGTTTGACCTCGTTCTCGGCGTCCTCGATGCGCTTGGAGATCTCGACCTCCTGCTCGCGGGTGAGCAAGGGGACCTGCCCCATCTGCTTGAGGTACATCCGGACAGGGTCGTCCAAGATATCGAGCCGGCCCTTGTCCTCCGGTTCTTCTTCCTGTTCGGGCTGCTTGACGCGGTCGACCTCGGCCTGGTCGACGATGTCGATCTCAAGGGTGCGAAGCTTGATGTAGATGTCATCGAGGTCGTCCGGGGTGACGACGTTGTCCGCCAACGCGTCATTGATGTCACCATAGGTGAGATAGCCCTGCTCTTGGGCGATGCGGACGAGTTCCTTGATCTTCTCGGTGATGTCCCCCCCGCTTCCAATCTTGACGGTGCCGATGTTGACCTGCAAGGGGTCCGGTTCCATGGCCAACATACCCATGGGCGGGCCGTCAGGACCACCAGCCGGCGCGGCCGATTTGCCCGCCGGCTTGGAGGCCGGTTTGGCGGCCGGTGGCTTGGCGGCCGGTGGCTTGGCGGTCGGTAGCTTGGCGGCCGGTAGCTTGGCGGTCGGTAGCTTGGCGGCCGGTAGCTTGGCGGTCGGTAGCTTGGCGGTCGGTAGCTTGGCGGCCGGTAGCTTGGCGGTCGGTAGCTTGGCGGTCGGTAGCTTGGCGGTCGGTAGCTTGGCGGTCGGTAGCTTGGCGGTCGGTAGCTTGGCGGCCGGTGGCTTGGCGGCCGGTGGCTTGGCGGCCGGTGGCTTGGCGGTCGAAGGATTCGGTGAAGAAGTCTTGGGAGGGGTGGATTTCGCAAGGTCGGTCTTCACGGCCGGCAGTGGAG
>Ga0209443_1001521_pt1 | contig 14483 bp, 13 predicted proteins | sample LauGreBMM110DCMD_2_FD_187571 | JGI IMG/M metagenome (GOLD analysis project Ga0209443, IMG submission 187571) | Freshwater lake microbial communities from Lake Michigan, USA - Su13.BD.MM110.DCMD (SPAdes) (version 2) | ecosystem: Environmental > Aquatic > Freshwater > Lake | place: Lake Michigan... | reverse complement strand
CGGCCACCCGTTTTTCATTACGTGGTTTTGTATATAAAGCGAGCCATTCCATTTTATAGAGATTTAATATAAAAAAGCACCTTACTGATGCTTTTGATTTTTTTTCACATCACAAATATATAGAATAACTGAAAAAATCAAGAACAAATTTAATTGTTGTTGTTAATTGTCCGTTAAATTATATGTAAATAACGCTATCTTTATCAATAATTAAGAAATACTTTTTATTTTTATAAAAAATTCACAAACATGTCTTTACCAACATCATCCATGATTGCCGGCACTATGAATTGGGGCAAATGGGGAAGAAATTTTAACAAAACTGCTGTCCAACAAGTTATAGAAACTTTTATTACAGAAAAAATCACCACGTTTGACCATGCAGATATTTATGGTGGTTATACTACGGAAGCCGATTTTGGAAACGCTTGGTCAGCCATGAATATCGACAGAAATCAAGTGCAATTTATTACCAAATGTGGTATAAAAATGGTTTGTGAGGAAAGAGAGTACACCGTCAAACATTACGATTACTCGAAAAAACACATTATTTGGAGTGTAGAAAATTCGTTAAAAAATTTACAAACGGATTATATTGATGTGCTATTATTACATAGACCAAGTCCACTTATGGAAACAGAAGTAATTGCCGAAGCCGTTTCTGAACTTAAAAATTCGGGTAAAATCCGCGCTTTTGGCTTGTCCAACTTTACGCCTAGCCAAACCGATTTAATTAAAAAATATAGTTCTGTGGTTTGCAACCAAATTCAGTTTTCCGCTACGCATTTACAACCTATGTTAAATGGTGAATTGGATTACATGACGCTTCATAACATTCAGCCTATGGCTTGGAATCCTTTAGGATCAGTATATAAAGAAGTTATTCCACAAACCATTCGATTAAGAGACTTGCTTCAAAAACTAACCTTAAAATATGGCGTTTCTGATGATTTGCTCCTTTTGGCTTGGGTTTTAAAACATCCTGCAAATATTCAACCGGTTGTAGGCACTACACAAATTGATCGCATCAAAAACTTGAAAAAATTACAGGGTTTTGAATTGGAATTAGAAGATTGGTTTGCCATTTGGACCGAAAGTATTGGAACAAAAATTCCATAAATTATGATTAATAAACGGCTTCTTGTTAAAAACCTGTTGGCTCATAATAACGAAAATAGTTTTTATGATAAAAAACGCCAATTAAATTTACATACTAAAGAAGGAAAAGGTAAGTTTTTAAAACATATTTGCGCCTTATCCAATTCCAACCCGTTTAATAATTCCTATATTGTAGTTGGTGTAGAAGATGATGATAATGAAATAGTTGGCGATGATTTTTTTGACGATAGCCGGATTCAAAATCTTGTAAATGCTTATTTAGAAAATCCGCCTAAAATTACTTATGACAATATTTCTTTCCCAAATTTACCTAAAGAAAGAGTGGTTGGTTTGGTTACTATTAAACCAAAAAATAAAATCTCCTTTTTTAAAAAAAATATTTATACGATTTTACTTAATAGTACTTTTATCAGAATTGGAAGTAACACAGTGCCGACTGAAGAAAAAATTGCTTTTTCAAAATCAAATGCAGCTACGGTTATTAGTATTGAGAATAATTCCAGAAATAGTATAGCCCACACCTTAGAAAGTGTGTTGGATTTTATTACAGTACGACACAAAGATTTGGATAATCAATATCAAGTTTTTAAAGAGAATTTTGTGGTGTGTTGGGCTGGAAAAAAACATATTGTCAGAAACGAAACGTATTATTCGCGTGTGGCTATTGAGTTGATGAACGAACAAATTAAGCTGTTTTATTCCAACCAAGATGAAGTAATTATTCAATATGATGAGGATTGTTTTACAATTACAGAATATGTAAAGCTGGGTTTAAATGACGCCACCAGTTATTATCCATTAGAACGCTTAACCTTCTATTTTTACGACAACGGCTATTATAAAATGGAAACCGAAATGCTATTTGAACCTCCGCAATACAATAAAAAACTGCTTTTTCATATTTACAATTCTGTTAAAAACACACTTGGAAAATTAGAAAAAAATAAAGTGGTTTTAGAAGAAGACGTTTTAAGAATTGCACCTACATTAATGATTTGCTATTTAAACGGATTTACCGAAGCAAAACAAAAGCTTATAGAAGCAAAAAGTGTATTAAAAGCTTATGAAAATCCCTTAGTTTTCCTAAGCTTTAAACATAGTCTGAGAATTTTAAGAAAGATGAAATACAATTAATCTTTCTCAGACAAAAATTCGATATCTTCAACTAATTGTGTAAGATTTTTTTCGCCTTTTACTTTTTCATCGATATTTAGTCCGTTATAAAATCCTCTGATTCTGCCTTTTTGATCCACTAAAACAAAATTTTCTGTGTGCACCATATCGTATAATTCCTCTGGTTTTCCAGTTTTAACAACCAAATAAGATTGTCGTGCTATTTTATAAATCTCTTGCTGATCTCCTGTAACTAAATTCCATTTTGAATCAACAACCCCTTTTTCTTTGGCGTATTTTTTCAAAACCTCAACAGTATCTTCATTTGGAAAAACAGAATGAGAAAGCAGTTTCACTTTCGGATTGTCTTTGATTTTATCTTGCAACCAAACCATATTATCAGTCATTTTTGGACAAATGGTTTGACAAGTCGTAAAAAAGAAATCGGCTACATAAATTTTGCCTTCATAGTCTTTATTTGTAACCTTAATGCCGTTTTGATTGGTAAAAGCAAAAGGCGCTATTTTGTGGTTGTAGCCAATATGTTGCACCAAAGAATCTACTAGTTCCGGATTTACATCTCTTGGGGTTATTACAGGCAAAGACCTGTTGTTTAACAAGGTATAAATGGCTATAAAAACCACAGCTAAGAATACAGCAAAAAAGAAAGATAGTTTTTTATATTTAAACATTTGTAGCCTTTTTTTTACAAAAATAAGACTAATTTATCTTATAAAGTTTGTATTTAACAACCGTATTACAAAATACTTGTAGTTTTTTTAATAGATTTGTAATTCGCACACAATAAAAAAAACAACCTTTTAAAAAATTATAAAAAATGAAAAACAAAATCCTACTTGCTAGTTTAGCAATTGCGTCGGTTACTTTTTTTCAAAGTTGCTCTGTAACTATTGGAAAAGATGGGCAACCAGGAAAAGACAGGTCATCTGGTGATGCCGTTGTTTCAAAAACTGAAAAATTCGGAATTCGTACCGAATTTATGGATACTTCTGTAAAACCAAATGAAGATTTTTTTAGATACGTAAACGGAACGTGGTTAGACAAAACTGAAATTCCAGCAGACAGAACCCGCTGGGGAAGTTTTGACGAATTAAGAAAAAACACCGATGATGATGTCATGATCATTTTGAATGAAGCCGTTGCCAATAAAAACCTAGATCCAAAATCAGACCAAGCCAAAGCGGTTAATTTATACAAATCAATTTTAGATACAGTTTCTAGAAATAAATTAGGTATCACGCCTATTCAACCTTATTTAGAAAAAATAAATGCGGTGAAAAATAGTGCCGATTTAATGAATCTATTAGTTGAAACCAAAGCCGATGCAGGTTTAGGTTTTTTTGGTGCGTTTGTTGGTGCCGATGCAAAAAACAGCAATAAAAATGTAGTGTATGTGGGAACGGGAAGTTTGGGCTTACCTGATAAAGATTATTACATGTCTGACAAACCAGATACAAAAGAAAAAAGAGAAAAATATGTGTTACACGTTGCTAAAATGTTTGGCTATTTAGGCATGGATGCAAAAACTGCTTCTGAAAAAGCGGCGCGTGTTTTGGCTTTCGAAATCTCTTTGTCTGAACCAACTTTAGACAGAGTAGAAAGACGTGACCGTAGAAAAACATACAACCCGATGTCGGTTGCCGATTTACAAAAAATAGCGCCATCTAATAATTGGGCGACTTATTTTGAAAAAGCTGGGTTTGCTAAATTGGATTCTGTTGTGGTTTCTCAACCAAAATACCTTTCTAAATTAGATGCAATTATTAAAGAAAATAAAGTAGACGATTGGAAAGCGTATATGACTTGGACGCTTTTACGTTCAAATGCTGATGAATTAACTACAGAAATTGAAAAAACAGATTGGGATTTTTACAGTAAAACTTTATCTGGAGCGGTAAAACAAAGACCTGCAACTGAAAGAGCGTTAGCAACTGTAAATGGTGTTTTGGGCGAAGCTTTAGGAAAATTATATATTGAGAAAAAATTCCCAGCAGAGGCCAAAATAAAAGCCGAAGCTATGATAGCCAATGTTTTTAAAGCGTACGAAAACCGTATTAACAATTTACCTTGGATGACGCCTGCAACACGAGCAAATGCTATTGTAAAACTTAAAAAGTTTAGAGTAAAAATTGGGTATCCTGACACTTGGAAAGATTACAGCGGATTACAAATAAAAAGCCCAGAACAAGGTGGCACATTACAAGAAAACACTTTGGCCATTAGCCGATGGAGTAACAAAGAAAACGTTGCAAAACTTGGAAAACCAGTGAACAAAGAAGAATGGGGCATGTCGCCACAAACGGTAAACGCTTATTACAGTCCAACCAACAACGAAATTGTATTTCCAGCCGCTATCTTACAGCCTCCTTTTTACGATTACAGAGCGGATGAAGCCGTAAATTATGGTGGAATTGGCGGTGTAATTGGTCATGAAATTTCACACGGATTTGACGATTCAGGTTCAAGATACAACGCAGAAGGAAATTTAATCAATTGGTGGAGTGATGAAGATTTAAAACAATTCACCACTTTAGGAACGGCTTTAGCAGATCAATATTCTGCTTTGCAACCTTTGCCAGGCATTTTTGTAGATGGAAAATTTACCTTAGGTGAAAATATTGGCGATTTAGGTGGTGTAAATGCCGCTTATGACGGATTACAAATTTACATTAAAGAAAAAGGAAATCCAGGATTAATCGACGGTTTTACCCCTGAACAACGTTTTTTCCTTTCTTGGTCTACCATTTGGAGAAGTAAAATGCGCGATGAAGCCATTAAAAATCAAGTAAAAACCGATACACATTCGCCTGGACAATACCGAGCGTATGTGCCGCTTCAAAACATTGAATCTTTTTATCAAGCGTTTAGTATTAAAACAGGAGATAAAATGTATATCGCTCCAGAAAAAAGAGTGAAAATTTGGTAACAACAAACCTGTCAATCTGAAATTATTTCAGTTGGTAAAAAGAATTGAAAACCTGAGAGGCTGAACTAAATTCAGAATCACAGGTTTTCTCTTTTTATACCGTTTCATTTTTTATACATTTGCGACATGTCATTTTCTTATCCAAATAACGAAAAACTAAAAAGCCAAAAAACAATTGACCTTTTGTTTTCTGAAGGAAAATCTATATCTAAATTTCCGTTACGATTGGTTTATGTTGAGAATACAGATGTAACCAATTCAGAAAAAGTGTTGATGGGCGTTTCTGTTTCTAAAAAATATTTTAAACGAGCCGTTGACCGAAATTACTTCAAACGCGTTTTAAGAGAATGTTACCGTTTAAATCAAAACATATTGAAAGAAAACCTAAGCGCACCCTATGCTTTTATGTTTTTTTATCAAACCAAAGAAAAGTTATCGTATCAAGAAATTGAAGAAAAAACCAGACAATTATTTCAAAAATTTAACGAAACGGTAAAGTAAATTCTGATTATTTAATCGGTTTCAACTATTTTAATTAAATTAGTAAAATATTATTCCACAACTCATGAGTTTTTTTAACAAAAGAAAAGTAATAATTCCAACACTTGTAGCTGGATTTTTATTTGTAGCCGTAAGTTTTCAAAACGATTTTTTTGCCTTAGCCAAACAAATTGAAATTTTTACGAATCTATATAAAATTGTCAACCAAAATTACGTAGACGAAACCAATCCAGGAAACCTTATGGACGTGGCTATTAAAAGTATGTTAAACGAGCTAGACCCATATACAGTATACTTTGACGAACAAGATGTGCTAAAATTTAAAATTAATAATACTGGAGAATATACCGGAATTGGTGCTATTATTACACGAAAAGATGATAAAATAATTTTAAAAGAAGTATACGAAAATATGCCCGCCGACAAAAGTGGTTTTAAAGCTGGAGATGTCATTGTCCAAATTGGAGACGTGTCACTTAAAGATTTTAAAGACGACGCTTCTCAGTTACTAAAAGGTGCTAAAAATACTAAAATTGACATCGTATATTTCCGTCAAGGAATAGAAAAAAAGGGGCAAATTATTTTGGATGAAGTAGAAATAAAAGCAGTTCCTTATTTCAAATTATTAAGCGACAAAACAGGTTATATTGTCCTGCAAAAATTTAACGAAAAAGCTTCCGCAGAAACCAAAGTCGCATTGCTGACATTAAAAGAACAAGGCGCCACTAAAATTATTTTAGACTTAAGAGACAACCCAGGCGGTTTATTACACGAAGCGGTAAATATTTGCAATTTATTTGTACCTAAAGAGGAAATAATTACCACCACAAAATCGCAAAACAAAGCACATAATCATGTTTACAAAACTAAAAACGAGCCAGTTGATACTGAAATTCCACTAGCAATTATTGTAAATGACAGAAGTGCTTCGGCTTCTGAAATTGTGTCTGGTGCATTACAAGATTTGGACAGAGCAGTAATTGTGGGAAATAGAAGTTTTGGCAAAGGATTGGTTCAACGGCCATTTAATTTAACGTACGGAACACAAGTAAAAGTTACTATTTCAAAATATTATACACCTTCTGGGCGCTGCATTCAAGCTACTGATTACAGTAAAAAAGATGTTGATGGTAAAGCCATTAAAACGTCTGAAAAAGAATATAACGCTTTTAAAACCAAGGGCGGAAGAATTGTTTACGATGGTGGTGGCGTTTTACCAGATGTAGAAATTGCTGACATGAAAAAAAGCGCCACCAGTTTAAGTATTGCCAATTCAGATGCGGTGTTTGAATTTGCAAACGTACTGTATTACAGAAATCCAAACGCTAAAAACGTAACCAACATTTCAGAAGCTGATTTCAGCGAATTCAAAGCGTTTTTAAAGAAAGAAAAGGTTGAGATTAACAGCAACAGCGACAAGTCTTTAAAAAACCTTTTAGAAGCTGCTAAAAAAGATAAAATTGATGCCGATATTCAAATAGAAATAAAACAATTGGAAGCCGCCATTGAAAAAACAAAAGATAAAGAATTAGATAAAAATGCAGCAGAAATTAAGCGCCTTCTGTTACAAGAATTATTATTAAGATATGGCTACCGAACCGCTTTTTACGATTATGTTTCTAGTAATTATTCGGATGTACTAAAAGCGCAACAAATATTAAATAATCCAGCAGAATACAAACAAATATTAAAAAAATAAATGAAGAAAATAGCACTGTTTCTATTTTTAACAACTTCTTTTCTTGGGTTTTCTCAGGAAGAAACGGTGCATTCTATTTATTTTGATACCGATGTACGTGAACTAAAACCTTTACAAGCAGAGGCGGTAGTGTATTTTTTAAGTTTGATTGATACAACGCGACTTCAAAGTGTTTCTATTTATGGATATTGCGATGATGTGGGGAAAATAAATTACAATTATAAATTGTCTCAAGACCGCGCCAATAGTGTCAAAAACATGTTGGTAAAAAAAGGGGTGAAATACAAGATTATTGTAAAAATTGAAGGCAAAGGAAAAGTGCTTATTGATGAAGATTTAGAAGAAGACATCCCAGAAGCGCGAGCCAAAAATCGCCGGGTAGATGTGGTTTTAAATTTTAAACCTTTAGTGGTTGAGGAATTAAATATTCCAGGATTGTACAAAACCATTAGAAAAAATGCATTAGTAGGCGATAGGGTGTATCTAGATAAATTACTTTTTGATAGTGGCAGCAGCAGATTGAAAGAAAGCGCCAGAAAACAACTCGAATCGATTATAATCTTATTAAAAAGATACCCCAACATTCATATTGAAATTCAAGGTCACGTTTGCTGTACGCCAAGGCCTCATAGGGATGCCATAGACATGGAAACTCGAAAAAGAGAATTATCAACAAATAGAGCCGAAAGGGTTTATAAATTTCTTCATAGCCGTGGCATTGGTAAAGTCCGAATGGCTTTTAAAGGATACGGCAACACACAACCTATTGGCAAAGATGAGCAATTTGATAGAAGAGTGGAATTGGTAATTACGAAGATTTAATTTACAAAACTAAACGCTTTTCATTTCAATATGCGGAATATCATCTTCCAAATAACTTTCGCCAACTACAACAAAACCGTGACTTTCGTAAAATTTTTGCAAATAAAGTTGGGCAGAAATAGTAATTTTAGTTTCCTGAAAAAGTGTGGTAATCGCATCTATAGAAACTCGCATTAATTCGTGACCCAATTTTTTATCTCGGTGCGAAGCTTTCACAATTACTCGGCCAATTGAGGCATATTCAAAATAATCTTTCGGTTTAAAAAGACGGGAATATGCAACTAAAATACCTTCAGAATACCCTAAAACATGAATGGCTTTTTGGTCTTTCCCATCAATGTCTTGATAGACGCAGTTTTGCTCCACTACAAACACTTCTGAGCGCAATTGTAAGATTGCATATAGCTCGTTTGTAGAAAGTTCAAGGAATGGCTTTGTTTTAAATTGAATCATTTTGTTTTTAATAGATTGACAAAACTAAAACTTTTTTTACTTTTTGAAACAAAAAAACCTTTGTGAAAGCATTTAATTAAACTTTTACAAAGGCATTTATGGGCGTAAAAACAATTTTATCCTTGAATTTTTAACTTCATTCCAGGTTGAATATTGTCTGTTTTTAAATCATTTTTCTTTTTTAAATCGTCTGCCGTTAAGTTTGGAAACTTTTTAGTGATTGAAAAAATAGAATCTCCTTTTTGTACGATATAGTAATCCTCCATGATTTCAATTTTACTTTTAGCAGAAGAATATTTGTTTTCAGTTGGTTTTTCAATGTTTTCAGCAACTGCATTTTCAACTGTTGGTTCAATTACTTCAGGTTTCGGTTTCGGTTTTTTGACGACTTCATTGACCGTGATTTTTTTAGTAGTTTGAATCACTAAACTTTGTCCGGCATTAATATTGCTCCCTTTTATGTTGTTCCATTTTCTTATGTTAATAATACTAACTTTATTTTTATCAGCAATTTCACTTAGCGTTTCCCCTTTTTTCACTTTGTGATAATCTTTACTTACCACTTCTTTCGTGCGTTTTTTTATAACTTCTTCGTATTCCGTAGTATCGCTGTTTTTATCTATAAGATTTGCTGCAATAGCTAAAGAATCTTGTTTGGCAATACTATCGCGTTTTTTGGCTTGTAATGCTAATTGGATTTTATTGATTTTTTCCTGTTCTAAATACGCTAAATACCCGTAAATTTTTTCTTCATTAGATACAAAAACGCCAATTTTATTTTTCGGTAAACGCAAATAAAAATATTCTTTGTTAATGGAAGGAATGTATTTTGCCTTATAAATTGGATTTAAATATTCCAATTGTGCCTCAGAAATGTCTAATAAATCTGATATTTGTTTAAACGTCATGGCGTGTTTCACCATAACCGTGTCGGTTTCCGCATACTTCATTTCTGCTTTTTGCGCTACTAAACCGTGTTCTTTTTTGAATTCGTAAATGTACATTGTAGCTAAAAAAGCGGGCAAATAATTGGCGGTTTCTCGTGGTAAATATTTTCTAATTTCCCAATAATCTGTTTTTCCGCCTGAACGCCTGATGGCTTTAGAAACATTTCCTGGTCCGCAATTGTAAGAAGCCAAAACCAAACTCCAATCGCCAAAAATTTCGTACATATTCAGCATATAATGACAAGCTGCTTCAGTTGATTTTATTGGATCGTGACGCTCGTCAACATAAGTTGTAATGTTTAATTTATATTGTCTGCCCGTTTCTGGCATAAATTGCCATAAACCACCGGCACCAACTTTTGATTTTGCTTTGGGTTGTAACGCCGATTCTACTATGGCTAAATATTTAATTTCTAAGGGTAAATTGTATTTTGATAGTTTTTCTTCAAACAAAGGAAAATAATATTCCGCAATAGCCATTTGTCTTTCAAAACTTTTTGACCTGTTTTTTAAGAACGATTTAATTACGTTTTCCAAAGCCGGATTGTATTCAATTACAAATGGTGATTGTACGTCTAATTTGTGTAAACGTTTTTTTAGTAATTCGGTATCTAAATCGAAGGATACTTTCTCATCGATATTCATGTTTTCAATATCAAAAAACATTTCATTAGATAAAGTGGCGTCTGATATTTCTTTCATCCATCTTTCATCGATACAATTGCTTGTAGCGTGGTTCGAAAACGTGGCTTTAAGCGAATCTAAATAAGATATTTTTGGTGTAAAAAGTGTAGGGATTATCTCCTTGCTTTGTTGCGCCAACAATACGTTTGACAAAAAAAGAGCAAGGGCTACGAGAACTATTTTTTTCATGCTTTTATGTGTTTTTTCTCCATGAGTTCCGGAGCATTTTATCTAAATCATTAATATACAATTACTTGTATAAAGGCAAATATATTTTATTTATTGCTAAGTACCCAACTTTTAACATTTAAATTTTCATTTTAACGTTTTTTTAGGGATTTCGTCGGTGATTTAGATGGGTTGCGATTTTCTACTTCAAAATAGCTGCTATTCCTGGTAACGTTTTTCCTTCTAACATTTCCAACATCGCACCGCCACCGGTTGAAACGTAGCTCATTTTGTCTTCTAAACCAAATTGTTTTACAGCTGCCACGCTATCACCACCGCCTACTAAAGAGAAACAGCCATTTTTAGTAGATTCGGCAATAATGTCTCCTAAAGTAATGGTTCCGTTGGCAAAAGTTGGCAATTCAAACACACCGATTGGTCCGTTCCAAAGTATGGTTTTGCTTTTTAAAACTACGTCTTTTAACATTTCTAAAGTTTCCGGACCCGCATCTAAACCTTGCCATCCAGCCGGAATTTCAGCCACATTTACAATTTGCGTATTGGCATCATTAGAAAAAGCATCGGCCGCCAAAACATCAATTGGCAAATGAATTTTCACACCTTTTGCCGTGGCTTGTTTCATGATGTCTAAAGCCAAATCCATTTTGTCGTCTTCACAAATAGAATTTCCAATGTTGCCGCCCATTGCTTTGATAAAAGTAAACGTCATTCCGCCACCAATAATCATGTGATCGACTTTGTCTAAAATATTTTCAATAATGGTAATTTTTGAAGAAACTTTACTTCCTCCAAGTATAGCCGTAACTGGCTTTTCAGAGTTTTTTAATACTTTATTGATGCTTTCAATTTCTTTAGCTAATAATGCTCCGAAGCATTTATCATTTGAAAATTCGTTGGCGATAATTGTAGTTGAAGCGTGCGCTCTATGTGCTGTTCCGAAAGCATCGTTTACATACACGTCGCCTAAACTTGCTAATTCTTTAGAAAAACCAACATCTCCGGCTTCTTCTTCGGCATAAAAACGTAAATTTTCCAAGACTAATATTTCGCCATTTTGTAAATTTGCAGCGGCTGATTTGGCAATTTCACCTCTACAATCTGAAGCAAATTTTACTTTTTTTCCTAAAACTTCTTCAATTTTATATATAATATGACTAAGTGAATATTTTTCTTCTTTTCCATTTGGTCTTCCTAAATGCGACATTAAAATTACCGAACCGCCATCATTTAAAATTTTATCAATAGTTGGTTTGGCGGCTTCAATTCGGTTGGCGTCTGTTACTTTAAAATTTTCATCTAAAGGCACGTTAAAATCTACACGGATTAAAGCTTTTTTGTTGTTAAAATTGATGTCGAATATAGTTTTCATAAGAAAAGCGTTTGTTGTTTAGGTTATTTGCAAATATAAAAGTTTGATTTCAAAACCAAGATAAAAATCGCTTATATTTGCTACATGCTTTTTAAAGACATCCTTGGTCAAGACCATATTAAGAACTTTTTAATTACTACCGCAAACGCCGGAAGGGTTCCGCATGCTCAATTGTTTGTTGGTCCTGAAGGTTCGGGAACATTGCCGATGGCAATGGCTTATGCGCAATATATTTTGTGTAATAATTCTGGTGGTGAAAACAACACTGGAAATGCTGCATGTAATTTAAAATTTGACCATTATTCGCATCCAGATATGCATTTTGTGTATCCTATTACAACTACAGAAGATGTAAAAGGCGATAATGTAGTAAGTACAAATTTCCTAGAACAATGGCGCAGTTTTGTCAAAGAAAACCCATACGGAAGTTTGTTTGACTGGTATAAAAAATTAGAAATTCCGAAAAAACAAGGCATTATTAGTGTTAAAGAATCTACGGCAATTAATAAAAATCTATCGTTAAAAGCCTACGAAGGCGGTTACAAGGTGATGATTATTTGGATGGCCGATAAAATGAGAACAGACGCGGCAAATAAATTATTGAAATTATTAGAAGAACCGCCCGAAAAAACGGTTTTTATTTTAATTTCTGAAAGTGTTGACGATTTGTTACAAACGATTATTTCGCGTTGCCAAATGGTTGATTTTCTGGCTTTACCAGAACAAATTATTACCGAAAAGTTAATTTCTAGTCATCAAGTTGAGACAAATTTGGCCAAAAAAATAGCACATCAATGTGAAGGTAATTATAACAAAGCTTTACATTTATTGCACCAAGATGGAGAAGATGCCGTTTTTGAAGAATGGTTTATCAACTGGGTTCGTGCGGCATTTAAAGCCAAAGGAAATGCAAGCGTAATTGCCGATTTAATTTCTTGGAGCACCACAATTGCCAAAGAAGGCAGAGAAACACAGAAGAACTTTTTACAATTTTGCATTCAGTTTTTTAGACAAGCTTTGTTGTTAAATTATCAAGCAACTGATTTGGTGTATTTGGCACCTAATTTTGAAAATTTTAAATTAGAAAAATTTGCGCCATTTGTTCACGGAAATAACATTATGGCTATTTTTAAAGAATTAGAAGATGCTATTTATCATATAGAAAGAAACGGAAACAGCAATATTATTTTAACCGATTTATCAATAAAATTAACAAGATTATTGCATCAAAAAGAAGTTTAGATTTACTAATTAAATAAAACAAAATTATGAATGAATTTGCGCTACTATTATTAGCTTTTTTAGCGATTACTTTTTTACAATCAGGATACGATAAAATTGCCGATTGGAACGGAAATGTTAGTTGGTTAAAAGGTCATTTTTCACAGACTTTTTTAAAAAACCAAGTGCCTGCAGCTTTGTTAATGGTTTTGGCTTTAGAAATTGTAGCCGGCGTTTTGTCGATTATGGGAATTGCTGAGAACATTATGAGTGGCAGAACCATTATGGGCGATTATGCTTGTATGGTTTCTTGTGTTACGCTTTTGTTATTGCTTTTTGGACAAAGAATTGCGAAAGATTATGATGGCGCCAGAACGATTGTTATTTATTTAATTCCAGCTTTATTGGGCGTATATTGGCTGTAATTTACGCGTCCATTTTGTCATGCTGAAAGCATCTCTTTTTTGTTGAATTGAATAACTTTGTATGAGACCCTTTCAGGGTGACAAACTGTGTGGTGTGTTTTATTTGCCGTACTATTTCCGCACACTTTTTCATACTGAAATCATATCTTTTGTTGAATTGTAAAACGTTGAGCGAGAGCCTTACAGGGTGAGAAACGTTTTAAATTTTTACACATAACTATTTACGCACAGTTTGTCATGCTGAAAGCATCTCAACCCCAATCAAATCGTATCGTTTAAAAAATCTAAATTTGAATTGAAATTTTTAATAAGTTCAAGTTTACGATCTCGTTTCATTAATTTAATTTCTTTCTCTCTTTCAATTGCTTGTTGAACCCAACCATAATGTTCATAATAAAGTAGGTACGTTACATTATATTTTGCAGTAAAGCTGTTTGGATTTAGTTTTTCTTTGTGTTCTTGTAATCTTCTTTTAAGATTATTGGTCATTCCTGTATAAAGTACTGTTTTTGCTTTATTTGTAAGAATATAAACGTAAAAATTATAAATTCCTTCTGTAAATTCGATCATTGATTTTGGCAGTTAAAATTATTTATGTTGTATGAGACCCTTTCAGGGTGACAAACTGTGTGGTAAAACTTTATGCTTAATTCTTCAAGCTTACATTAAACAAACGCAATTCTTCCCAAGAGAAAGCATCGCCGTGTTTTTCTTTTAAAACTCCCAAACCTTCACCATTATAATCCTTAAAAACGGCTTGTAAGGCTGCAATTTTTTCATCGGACATTACATCTGTGATGGTTAATGCTTCCATTTGAATAAGTTTGATAAAGTGTAAATAAATTGTGCCAACTGTAACTTTCCGTTTGGCTGCGATTTCTTCAATTGATAAATTCTCTTTCCAAAAATCTAAAGTAATTTCTATAGTTGCCTTTTTTGGTTCTGTTGATTTGGCTTTTTTAGCTTTGGTTTTCTTACTAAATGTTTCCGAATG
>Ga0209443_1001518_pt1 | contig 14496 bp, 15 predicted proteins | sample LauGreBMM110DCMD_2_FD_187571 | JGI IMG/M metagenome (GOLD analysis project Ga0209443, IMG submission 187571) | Freshwater lake microbial communities from Lake Michigan, USA - Su13.BD.MM110.DCMD (SPAdes) (version 2) | ecosystem: Environmental > Aquatic > Freshwater > Lake | place: Lake Michigan... | reverse complement strand
TGATATAGCTAAATATATATTTTTTTCAAAAAAACCAATTGATTCTATGTTTTATTTGTCATTTAATAACATAAATGAAACATTTGAAATTATTGATGGAATTCACAGATACAATGCTTTAAAGTATATAAAACAAGAAAACACAAAAGCAATTGATTTTATAACACCTGGAGATTTTGGAAATAATAATGATGCTTTTTGGTTTTATCAACAATTTATTATTTTAAATATCAGATTCAATGCTTTAGAAGAAGAACTAATAGGAGCATTTAAAAATTTGAATAAAAGTAATCCTGTCCCTGATTTATATTTTAGAGATGAGATTAAAGAGAGAAAAGAAGTGATTGAAAATATTGTTAAGATTTGGCAAACAAAATATAAATCACATTTTTCTTCGAGCATAAAACCAAATATACCAAATATTAATAGAGACCGATTTATTGATTTATTGGATAAATTATATGATAAATATGATATTAAATCAGAGACACAATATGTTCTTGAGGACGCACTTGAAAATATGAATGAACATATTAAGATCAATATACCAAAAAAACTTTCCGAAATAATAATTAAAAAATGTAGTGAAACCGGATGTTATTTATTTTTATTTAAACTAGAGAAATTAGAGGAATTGTAATATTATTTTCAATGCTTATAATAAATGAGTACTCCATATGGTGTTTCCACATCAATCGGTTCAGTAAATTATGATAATTATGTAAATTCTCGCATTACTGGACCATTAAGCACTAATCAATATCCTGGAGCTATGCCTTATCATAGCTATGGTACATTAGTAGGTATTCGACCTAATCCGCCTCTTTTTTATCCATCTCAAGAGCCTGTAGCAGCCGACCAATTTACTAATTCAAGACATCAATACTTTAGAACCGCTGAATCTGCTAAGTCTTTAGCAATTCAAAGAGAGAAAGCTATTGCTACGGCGACAGGAAATTCAATATTTAATTTTTCAACAGGAAACCGATATAGCACTTCAGGACATACTAATTATATTCCACCAACTGATTCTTCTCTCTATATACAGAAAAGAAGAGCCATAGCAGTTGGTAAAAGTTCATATAAAGTTGGTTTGCCTATTGAAGCTCCTTGTTCTACTAAAAACTATTATCCAAGTGGCACTAGATCTTCTCTTAGAAGAGTGAGATCAGGTGGATGTGTAGCACCAAAAAAGAAAGGTGCTATTGAAAATGATAGTTTAAGAAATGGTCAAGTTTGCGCTTGGGGGTCTATTGTTCGTTCTACTTATTAATTATTACTTAATATTGCGCGTTTAAATATTAATAAATAATAAAATATTTAGTAAATATATAAATGCCGTATCCTAGTTTAACTCCAACTTATGGTTTAGGTAGTGGTTCTCGTACAGGTGCTGCTATTCTTATTAGTTCTCCTCGTACTAAGATTGGTTCCCAAGGAAGAATATATGCTTTTGAAAAAGCACACGGACAAGGTCAACAATACGTATGTTTCTTATTAAAAGCTCTTGGTAATAAAACTACACCTTGCGGAAATTAATTTAAATAAATACTTACTTATTTCAATATACTTATTTCAATATACTTATTTCAATATACTTATTTCAATATACTAATTTAATTTTGCTATACTTTTTTAAAAGTATATATATATATATATAAATGCTTAATAAATATTTAGTAGAATTTTTGGGAACAATGTTTTTGTCTTTTATTATTTTTTCTACAGGTCATTATTTAGCAATTGGTATGGCTTTAGCAGTTATTGCGTTTTTAGGTGGGCCAATTTCTGGTGGATCTTTTAACCCAGCTGTAACTCTTGCGCTTTATAATTCTGGTAAATTAATGAAATCAGATATAGTACCATATATTATTGTCGAAATATTAGGCGCTTTAGCTGGTTTTGAAGCTTATAAACGATTTGTTAATAAAGCTTAAAAATAAATAATTATATTATAATTTCTAATACTATAATATAATATGCCAAAAAGAAATAGAAAAACTAAAAGAATGCGTGGCGGTTTTGACCTTGGTAGTTTGAATCCATTTGGTAGTTCATCCGGAACAGATGATAGTTCATCCGGAATTGGTTCTTCATTAACGGGATGGTGGAATAAGGCAAAGGAAACAGCAACAGGTTCTTCTTCTTCCACTCCTTCTTATGATAATTCTTCTTCTACTCCTTCTTCTTATGATAATTCTTCTGTGGGAGGAAGAAGACGCAGAATGCGCGGTGGATATTCTGATAATATGTCAACAACAAATTTAGCGTCTCGTGCTGGTTCATATTCTGGTGAAACTGCTAGAGCACAAGCATATGTTGGTGGTAGAAAAACAAAAAGACGATGTCACAAACATAAAGGTTCTCGCAGACGTCATTACCGAAAATAAATTTTAATTATATAATTTTTTATCAATAGTTACTTCTTTAGCTATTTTCTTCACAATTTTATCTGCTTTTTCATCATCATTATCCCCTGGTCCTCCCATGGACTCTATTATAATATGATTATACTGATCACTCTTTTTGGAATCACTATAAATACAATCTGGATACTTTGCTTTCCATTCAGGAAGCGCACAAATATTTTTATGAGAAATATATTTAATTGCCTTTTTTATTTTCTTATTATCTGAATCTTCTTTTTCCCAAACATTAGCATCTTTAACATACAATGAATCTCTTTTTGGATCACTACAATGTACAGGTCGCATATTTTCATCCAAGGCTTTCAAATTTTTTATAATAAGCTTAGTCATACCATTAACAAACCCTAATTGACCAATGCTTTCAATATCACAAAGTTGAATCTTAATTGAATCTACAAAATCCATTATATTCATAGCATCCTTACAAGTTTCATTTAAAAAAAACTGAAGATTAAATGTTTTATTATTGCTATTATTATTAATTATGCTGTTGTTTACTGTATTATTTTTACAAACTTCTAACATTTGTTTTTGAAGGTCTCCATTACTTTTAACCAACTCTAATACAAGATTTGTTAAAACAGATACGTCATTTGATGGTGTATCTAGAGTTTTGTTTTCAATTTCATTATTTTCTAAAATACATTTTTGTTTATGTGTGTGTAAACTTTGACGATGTTTATATTCCTTACCACATTCACATATAAATATTTTTGGGATTTTTGGGATTTTTGGGATTTTTTGTAAGTAATTTGTAAGTTTTAAATGTTTTGATGTCAAATTATGTTTGTTAAAATCTTTTTTGTTATCAGTTATGTATTTACAACTAGAACACATATAATTAGTGGGATTTATTGGGACAAATATGTCAGTCATTTGTAAGTATTATATACTTACACAAAAAATCCCTAAATACTTTTTAAAATAAATAATAAAAAATTATGCTAACAAAATGAAAAATAAATAATTTGTCGTGAGACCTTAATTTTTCATTATGCAGCGAAAACATGTTTTTTCCAAAAGTCTTAAGGCCCTTTTCAAAAATGGACATTTATAAATGTCCAAAATCACTTTTACCTTTGACTTTTTGAGACACTTTTTCGCATTTTTTGTAAATTTAGAATATATATTGAAAAAGTAACTTAAAGAACCTTATTATATTCTTATTAAGAAAATCTGGAATTTTTATAATTTATTACCTAGATTTTTTCATAAGTTTGTATAATATATAAATTCCAATACCACCTAGTCCAGCAAAATATGCTTGGTCAAAAATATCATCAGGAAAAGGAAATTCTTCACTCTCAATTAAATTATATGATGAAAATGACTCTTTACACTTTGCGCCAGATTGTGGATTTTTTTTATCAGAAAAGCTACAAGGATCCATATTACTAATATCAACCAATGTGACATAATGGGTTTCAGATGACTTATTATTATTAACATCAACTGTTTGCATAGTTAATTCTTGACAAGGAGGTGTCCCTCCAGAGAGAAATGATTGTAAAATGTTAAAAGGATTTAAAACATTTAAATTGCTCATTGCTCCTGGAATTAAACCTCTAAATTCAGAAAAATTAACACCTAGACCATCAGAAATAAATGGAATATTTCCTTGTGGAATATTATTTACATAAATATATCTTGTAACTTGTTCATCTGTTACAGTGTCAACACATTTTGCGCCAGTTTGTAAAAAAAATTTATTTCCTAAAGGTCCACCTGTAGTTGATGCTTTACTTTTACCTGTTACCAAAACTTCTACATATTGTATTAATCCATCAATATCTTTACCGAGCGCTTTTATTGTACCTTTATCAGACATACCAATTTCACTAGGCAATTTAATATTTTTATAGTAAGGATAAGATGGTCCTAATAATTTTTCTTCAACTTTTTGCGCATCTTTTAAAACATCTTCAAATAAATTTGACATAATATATTTACTTTATACAAATATATTATTTAAAAATACATATTTCTAACTTTATAATGAACTTGTAGTATCATCAGTTTAAGTGCTAGGTTCTTCTGGTTCCTCTTCTGGTTCCTCTTCTGGTTCCTCTTCTGGTTCCTCTTCATATTCCTCTTCATATTCCTCTTCATCTTCAGCTCCAGTGATTTCTGGTGGTTCGGCCGGTAAATTTTGGGCTAAATAATCTTCTTGTGCTTTAACTAAATCGTCTACTTGTTTTGTTAGATTAGCAACATTTCCACTAATATCCTGTACTTCTTGGTTTAATCCAGAAATATTATCAAATTGTTTTCTTAAAACTTCAATATTTCCAGCATTTTGTTGAGCTAGTATCATAACATTATTAGGATCATTTGTATCATATTCTTTAAAGTCTTCTAATCCTTCTATAATGCTATCAGAAAAATGTGCTAAAAATATTTGATAAATAATTAATAAAAAAAATATAATAATAAGTAAATTTATTATTGTTAACATTATAATATAATATTACTTTTTATTTTCTTTTATAATAATATAATGTCTACAGCCTTTTATCCATTAGGAATGAAAACTTATAATAATCATGTTCATCAAGGTGGTTATAAAACATGGAAAGGAACAGGTGTTTTTAGTAATCCTGTTGGTGTAACAGCGAGTCATATTAGACCACTAACAAATAATGACTCAGGTAATGTTTTTCAAACTGGGTTTGGTTTGCCTAGACCTATTAAACATTACAGAAAAGGCAGAGTTATTCCTGTACCAGATATAATAGTAGAAGATCCAAATAATCCTGGACAGTATATTGAAACATCATTGATAAATTATAATTTAAATAGGATTGTTAAATCAAGTAATGGTGCTTCACTTGGCGGGGGTGCTGGTGGTTTAGGTTTACTTAATCAAATGCTAGATAATCCAGGAGGATATATTGTAAAACAAAATCCTCCAAATGAAATTAATGGCATTAATCAATTAAATCAAGATTGTTCAACGTGTCAAGGTGTAGGTATAGTAGCAAGTTATTACCCTAATACACCTTATTTAACTGAAAATCCAGAAGCAAACACACAAAATCAAGTTTTATGTTGTAATGCTCAAAAAAAAGCATTACGTAGAGTTTTACCAGCAAGTACTATTTTGAAAAAGAATTATTATACAACTCACACACAATATATGCAAAATAGATGTCAAACATATGAACAAAAGGCTTTCAATTTCCAAACAAATACTCCAAACTCTGTAAATGTTAAACCAGGAAGTCCTTTGGCATTATTTAATACTTATTTTGCGAATTGTCAACCAAATGGTGAAATATATGAGGCTACTGAAATTGCCTTAATAAATAAAATGTTATCAATTATGAGTACTCAAGGTATTTTAACTCCTACAGAAATAACAGCATTTGAAGCATTAAATGATTATACTTTTGATGCTTTATTTAATTACTTACAAGGTTTGAATAATGCGGCAGCAATAGCTATATTTATTAATTTTATTAATAACCCATATTATGGTGTTCCATTTGCTGGACCAAATAATCCTGTTGGTTGTAAATTAGTTGTGTATAAGCCTAATAATCCACAATTTGCGAAACAAGGATCAGTGTCAAGCAGTACTAGAATGCTTAAATTAAATGTAGATACTATTCAAACAAATGCTGCTAGTTTAAATAGAAATAATGCTAATTTAGTATTTGGTGAATCACCTGAAACTGCTAATATTTTAAAAAATAAAGCACCAACTTGTAATAATCCAACAATAATTCGATTTCAAAATAAAAAAGCATGTTATCTTACTCCGCAATATAATTTGTATAGACAACAAAGTCAACCAGCATTTAGCTCAAATCATTTTGCGCAATCTCCTAGAAATCCATTAATGTAATAATATAAATTTAATTAGGCAATATTTGTTGAGGCAATATTTGATTTTCATTTCTATAATTTATTGTTTTATTTCTAATAATATAAATTGATGATATTGTTAACAATGTAATTTCAATTGAACTTCTAAAAATCATAGGTTGATCATTTAACTGAATACTATAATACATCCACATAGAGGACGAAGAAATACCTAAAATACAAAATAATAAAGATAAACTATTTGTACTTTTATTTTTGTATAATAAAAACATAAAAATAAATCTGGCAATAACAGATATTGTCATTGCTGTATAGGGAATAACTTTTAATTTATATTCACTCATATTATGTATTCATTATTTATACAAATGTTTTAAATATGATTTAAATAACAATATAATTTATAATACTTATATTGTTATACTATATTTCTTCATTGTCCGCTTTTTTACTATCTTCATTTTCTATTTTTAAAGGTAGAAAAATGTTTACTTTTTCAGAAAAAATATTATATGGAATTTTAAATTTTTCACACCAAATAGCACACTTTTGAATATTTGATTTCTTAAAATTTTCAATTTTTTCTTCTTTATTTTTATTTTTTAAAACATTAATTAGTTGATAATTTGATTCTAATTGTTGTTGTCCAATTATAATATTTATATCATCTATTTTATTTATAAAAAATGCGGGCATTTCATAATCAATAATAGATAAAATATTTTTATTTTTATTATTTTGTAAATAAATACTAATAAATTGCGCTAATTTAAAAAAATAATTCTTATAAATTTCTTTTTTATTTTCATTTAATATGAAATTTTTACAAACAATGTATTTATTAAATGATAATATGCTACTTGCGTTTGGTTTAATAATATACACTTTTTCATAAATAGAACATAAAATATATAATATATCAATAACAGGTTTATGAAAAATATGACTTATTTTAATTATACAAACACCATTACATGATTGATATTTTAGTAATATCATTAAAACCTCAATTATAGTTAATATATAGTAATTTATATTATCAACATCATCTATTTTTTTAATATCATAAAAAATAAAATCATATCTTTTATCATTAATTTTATTATATATTTCTTCAGTAGTATTTTCAAAATTAACATTTTCATCATTTTGATTATCTCTTAAAAAATTAATACATTGGTTTGAATCTACATAATTTTCACTAAAATGAATACTTTTAATATTTTTAATTAAAAAAGATTCAAAAATATTTAATGTATTAATTATTTCTAATAATTCATAAAATAAATTTGTTTTAGTTTTTAATTTACTAACTGAAGATTTAAATCCAGGTATCCTAGAAAAAATATATTCATACGGATTTATAGTTTTTAATAAATTTTCAAATAAAATAAATGAATCGTTTGTTTGTGTTAAACAATTTAGTTGATTAATAATTTCTTTATAAAAAAAATAAAGACTATGGGATGTATATGGTTTTATATCAGTAAAATCAATATTAGGCTGTATATTTATATTCATATTATTATTTTTAGGTAATATACAATAGCTCATTATTATTGTATTATTTTAATTAATGTTTAAGTAATAATAATTATTCTTCAATTATTAACTTCTTTTTTTTAGAAATTGGTTTTTTACTACTTTTTTCTTCTATAATAGGTATGGCAACTTTTTCAGATGACATTTCTTCAATTGCTTCAGTTCCAGGAACTAACAATAATTTTTTATTCAATTTTCTTACCTTAACATAAGGTTCAACTTGTTTTTTAGCAATTTCAACTGCTACATACGTATCTTTTTTATTAACAACTGCGTCAATTTCATTATATTCACCTAATTCAAGTTGAACTTGTTCAGCATTAACATGTTTATTAATTTTTTTAAAAATGAAATATTTATTTAAAAATGAAATTTTTTTTTCAAATGATGACATATCTGGAGCTTTTCCATAATTACTTGCTTTAAATTTATTTTTACTAATTTCACTCATCATTTCATCAAATAATTCATTAAAGAATCCACACCCTTGAGGTAAACCTAACGACTTGGCTTCATCTAAATCTATTAATTGAAAACCATAATTTAACATTATACGTTCAAGATAATTAAAGTTTATTAAATATTCAGGAATTAATTGATTTATACTTTCTTGAAATACATCAATTCTATAACCTATTGAACTTGAATCATCTAAAAATTTTGTGTGGTCATATGATTTTATAATCTCCCATACTTTTTTTCCATCCTCTATAATTTGTATACTTTCACCTGGATTTTTTTTCTTTAAAAGCTCAAATATAGCTTTTCCATCATACGCAGTACCAATAAAATATCCTTGGTATTTTGTACACTCTGATAAATTTCTTAAAAATCCTTGTACTGTATCAGGATTTTGGAAAAAGTAATGAATAGCAAATTGACATGATGATACATTAAAACCATCTTGGCCCTTTCCAAACTGTCTAGTTACGCCTAACCCAATTGTTTCCTTATCTTTTGGACCATTACCAAAAACAGCTTGTGTAATTTGTATTGCCTTATCATTTAAAAGTGCGCTACCATTTCTAATATTTTGAGAACTATTACCATGGACAAATAAAGCATACGGCATTGTTTTATTTTCTCTTCGAGCATTTAAATATCTTGTACAAGCACCATTTAATCTATTTTCTAAATTATCTTTTGAAACATCAATTCCAAATACAAATGATAATTTAGAATCAATCCATTTTGGTAAATCACCTGCTTTTCCACAAGCGTAATCAATTAATGTTTCACCACTTTTTGATACCTTTTTTATTAATAGTTTTTTAACATATAAATTATGGAAATTTTTCATTGCTTCTGTTTTAGATTCAGAAGAACCTTTATTATAATACTTGTCCTTATTAACTTGAACACTAGGAATGTTTAATCCTGAACATATCATATCTTCTGTAATAGGAAAATGTATCGATTTCCAATTGCTTTCTGCGGTTTCATATGAATTTCCAAAATTTTTTTTACCTTTTAACATATCACTTGTTTTATCATATCTTACTCTTAAAGGAACCCAGCACCAACCTTTTTCACGTGTCAAATCGTAACTAAATTCAACAATTGTATTATCTTCAAATACTTGGTCCTCTTCAGTAAACATTTTTTTAATATCACTACCATCATTTCGTAACATTATTTTTGTAATTCCTGCTTCCGCATCGTAAGGTTCAGTAGGATAAAATTGAACTGGTTTAGCATTATTCGTTTTTTTATCTAAAACAACGCCGTCAGAAAACTTATCATCAATAATATCTTGACAAGGATTAATGTAACCGTGTTTGCCTTCATCAAAAGTACATCTTAACTGAATGACTTTATTTTCACTTATTTGATCACTCATTCTAACATTATGTCCATCTTCAAATTTTTGTTCTATTAAATCATTCCCATTACTTTTAATTGTAGTTACTAAAAAGTCAATTGTATTATACCGAGGAGGTTTCCATTTAAATGAATGTTTCCAAGTTTCTTTTTTAGTTGGTCCTGCTTCTCCTATTTTGTTAGAACCAACACCAAGAAATGCTGGAGTAAATATTAAACCATCAGTTGTATACTCAAACAACTTATTGCTAGCTTTTGTTAATATATCATTACAAGCATCAAATATATTACTACCTGCTTGATTTTCTGGATAAAACTTTTTACATTCAATTCTAATTGGAGATATTATTTCTTTACTTTTTTTAAATTTTTCAACTAACGATTTATTTGATGGATTAATTTCTTGTTCTACTGATACAGGACTTAAACTGCTAACCAAATTATTTAATAATTCACGTCTACATTTATCAGATTCCTTACTTTTTTCATTAGGCACAAATGTCAATGACCTAATATCTATTTTATTTAAATAGTAAATATCAAATGCCGCATATAAATTTATAAAAACACCAAATTTATTATGATGAATTAATTCCCCATCAAGAATAGAATTAAAATACTCCTTTTCAAATGTTTTTGCTCCAGAAAATAATACATTCATGTTAGTGTTAATTAAATATATTTTCCCGGTATCACCAATATACATTAAATGACGATCACCATCTGCTTTATCTGTAACAACAAAATTATCTCTTATATTTGGTTCTGTGGAATTTTCATCAATTGGCGCAATATTAATTAATTGGAGTGTAACAGAATTTGGTCCAATAAAGTTTCCCGAATGTATCCATTTTGTTGGGTCAAATTTATCTTTATGAATTAATTCCATATATGAACTAAGTACATGTTTTTGTTCTGGATATGGTATAGGAAAGTTTGTACCTTGTAAACCACTTAATACAAATTTTATTACTTTTCTAAGTGATTCTAAAATAATTTTAGGATTGTTAAATCTTAAACCTGAATTAATAGCTTTATTATCAACTTCTAGCTCAATTTCATATATTTCGTCACGATTAAAAATGTTTGAATCTGTGGTTGAATAAAATGTTTTTGGTTTTTTATCTACTAATTCTGTTGATTTTGTAATACTAATATCTACAAATACAGGGTAATCAGGATGACTAAATGTAACACGATTTAAATAACGAAATGTTTTTTTTGAATCTTTCCACTTATCTATTATATAAAACGCTGCTCCTCTATTTGTCCTTAGTATTTCTTCATTTTGAAGTGAAACCCTAAAATTAAAATCATCAAAATTTACAGGCCAAATTTTATCACCTTTATCATTAAAAACATTAGTTTTTTTATTAAATTTTACAATACCACCATTTTTAATAACTTCACTTATATTATTATTATTACAATAATTTTGTATGTTTTGTATACCTTCAATTTCTGTTCTAATTGGTGAAAGCATAACTTTACCAGAATTTTGTTCAATAAATTCACATTGAATACGCAAACTATATAATCCCGATGGATCATGCGTTTTAAATCCTAATGATTTTAGTTTTTGTATAACATTATCATAATCATTTTTTGTTAATTTTTGTATTCCTCTAGTGCCAAATCTAACTTCTAATTCAGGAATTTGTGTAGCACTACGACCTGTTAATCCATAAAAAGAATTTACAATTTTTTCAAAATCAATTTGTGGTGGAGATAATTTTTTTTTGTTTTGTTTGGCTTCCTCTTCATCCTCTTCCTCGTCAGCATCCTTTCCAAAAACTTCACCCCAATTTGCTTGTGTTCCCAAGTCATCTTTTAAATCATCGCTCCATTTTTTAGGATGTTTCGCAAGTTCAATCAATTCTTTGTTTAATTCTAAATCCCAATCATATATAATTTTTGATTGTTCTTCTGGACTGAATTTTTTTTCCTTTAAAAATTCTTCGAGAGGACTTGATGTTTTCTTTTTTGATTCTATGCGTTGTTTCATATATTGTTTTTTATTCAATTCCTTTTTTTTAAAATAGTCATCTTTTTCTGTTGTATTCATTTTTTCGAGTTTTACTGCTTCTTTTTCTTTAGCTTCTTTAGCAAAATTTAAAAATTTAATTTTATCTTCTTGTGTTTTCATTTTTCTAACTATTTCTTGTTGTTTTTCATTTAAACTTTTGTAAAAAACTAATAATTCTGGGTTATCTATACCATAATTTTCTGAAACAACTGGTGATTCTGAAATATTCGGTGATTCTGAAATATTCGGTGATTCTGAAATAATTGGTGATTTAGATTTATTTTTAAGTTTTGCTACATCAATATAGAGATCTTTATTAATAGGAGCAATTCTTGACATTTCTTCAGGTTCTTCCCAATTTATATCTTCAAATGAAGCTTTTTGTGGTTTTTCTGGTCGTTGCATTTTAGCATATTTATCTTTAGCGTTAACACTTTCCATTTTTTGATATATATACTAATTCAATATTTTTAAATTGTATTTCAATTTTTAAAAATATTGAATTAATGATTCATATAAATCTTTTTTACTTTTATTTTTATTAGTATCTTTAACACATATTTCAATTCCTAATTTAGTACAAAACTCAACAAGCTCAGAAACTTTATATGAAGAAATGGATTTAACTGGTTTTTCAACACAATCTACTTTAAATAATGTTGATCTGTATAATTCAATCTTGGTTTGTTCAATTCCTTCATATCCATATTTTGAATAATTATCTAAACGATGAATAATATGAACTTTATCATCATTCATTAACAATTCAAAATATGTTTTTTTACAAACATATAAAACATTAATATTTTCAATAACACATAGAGTAAAAAATGTGTTTAAATCTATTTTTTCTTCATTCGCAAGTTGATTTTCTAAATGTGTTAATGTATCAAACTTATATGACTTCACAATTTGTTTTTCTTTTCTAATTTTTTCAACATAATCAATTTTTAGTCTCTTTTCTATTACAATATTAATATTTTCAAGCATTTCATATGTTTGTTCTCCATATTTTAAAATATAAAAACACCAAAAAAGTGTGTCCTTTTGTTTGGGTGAAAATATATTCATTCTTTCTTTAATATTTTTTTCAAATATTTTAATAGGTTTTGTCAAATTATTTTCTAGTCTGTTATCTAGAGATTTTTTAATTAATTTTTCATCTAACATATAATATTGTAATTGATTTATTACATCATTATATTCTGAATTATGAGTTGTCATTACTTATTATTTTTTATATTTATATCTTTATTATCTTTTGTAAAATATATATTTTTAAAGCTTTCTTTTTGTTTTTCTGTTTGATGTAAAGTATTTTCCTGTGTATTTACATATTTAATATAATTAGTTAGTTCTTCAATAATTTCGTTTTGTAATTCAGAAAGATTAATATGTACACCATATTTGTTTTCATTTAATGTAACTTCGGAATGTTTATTCATAATCCTTAAAACTTCAATTTGATTGAATTTATTCATACTTTCAATTGTCTCTCTAATATAATCTAGTTCACTTACTGAAAATGTGTTTACATCATTTGTAGATACAGATACTTCCATTATTAGTATTATATATTAATTTGTTTTTATATATCTTTTTTCAGATATAAAAATATGGCGATTTTTAAATATATTATATCCGCCATATACTACAGGGCAAAAAATAACAAATGGTAAATGAGAATATTTTTTTTCTTCTAATATAAAACATGCTCCAGCACCAAAAAAAAATGATGTCATAGCATTAATTTTAACATATTTATGAAAATTTTGTATTACTGTTTGTGAGCTCATTATTATTATTATATTAATTGTTCTTTTTAAATGTGTTTAAATATTTAACTATTGTAAAATTACTTATTTTGTATAAACATTTTTTTAATCTTTTGTTCTTATGACCAATGTTTATGTTTATTAATACCATGATTATAATGAAAATTAATTTTATAATAATTAAAATAATTGGCACAACAAAAACACTCAGAATTATATTTTTTAAAAATTTACACTATTTGTAATATCGTCAGCTTCTATAATATTTTTTTGGATACCCAGATTATAAGATTTTTTTAACCATTTACTAATATATTTATCCTGTTCTTCTTTTGTATTATATATCTTAAAAGCTTCATCATTTATTAAACAATCATGTATATAACTTTGAGGAACCGTATACATTTGTTTAAATTCATTATATAATTTATTAATTTGTTTATTAGAAGTTAAGTTGTCATTGTATAGTGTTATATTTTTATCAAAAATCGTAGATAATATATTAGACCATTCACTGATATCATTAAACCGCAATTTTATAAATATCATATTATCATTCTTAAAGATGTTATATTTATTTTTAAAATCAAATTCTGTAAATTTAGCTAATCCATAATGTTGCATAACTTCATTTATAGAGTGATATTCTTCTAATTCATATAACATTTTTTCATTAAATAATGAAATAATATCATCAATTGATTTATCATCAGTTAATTTATTATTACCTAACAGATGCTCAAAATTTTGAAAAAAAGCGGATACTTTTCTCTCTATTGGAGTTCTATAAACATCAATTATATAAATGATTTTATTTTGTTTTACATTAAAATCTATAACATCAAATATTGTTTTAGTAGTGTCTTTTTTATATAAATTACACAAATATTTGAAATAATTATTATCGTGTATTTTATAAGAATTAAGCCCATTTTTTTTAAATGTAGTATGTAGTGTTGAACTACCGCATTTTCCTCCACAATATACAATAATATCTAAACAATTAAGTTTTTTATATTCAAACATTAATATATTTTAATATATTTATATTTTTAAATAATAATAATAATAAGAC
>Ga0209443_1001517_pt1 | contig 14514 bp, 11 predicted proteins | sample LauGreBMM110DCMD_2_FD_187571 | JGI IMG/M metagenome (GOLD analysis project Ga0209443, IMG submission 187571) | Freshwater lake microbial communities from Lake Michigan, USA - Su13.BD.MM110.DCMD (SPAdes) (version 2) | ecosystem: Environmental > Aquatic > Freshwater > Lake | place: Lake Michigan... | reverse complement strand
TACTATCTTCATTGGTCTGTTTGGTAGTATCTTCATTGGCATGTTTGGTACTATCTTCATTGGTCTGTTTGGTACTATCTTCATTGGTCTGTTTGGTACTATCTTCATTGGTCTGTTTGGTACTATCTTCATTGGTCTGTTTGGTAGTATCTGTTAATTTAATTGTGTTATTATATTTATTATCTACATGCATCATATCATCAATAAATTCAAATCCATGTATTCCGTATATTGGACCTAATAAATAAATGAAAACAAGCCTTAATGCGGTAAATGGGAGCAGGATTAAATCAAGTATAAATAATGGTATATTACTCATTTTATATACTCTTATTTTATTTTTCGCCACAAATTATAGCCGTATTATCTTAGCTTAAAGTTGTAAAAAAGTAGATAATTATAATGACAAAACATGATGATAAACGAACTATTATACATGATTATATTGATCATTATAATAATTTGGTTAATAAATATAAAACTAAATGTATTGTTTTAATGCAGGTGGGTTCTTTTTATGAATGTTATGCAACAGATACACAGGGTCCGGATATGTATCACTTTAGTACATTATTAAATATTACGCGTACATCGAAGGATAAAAGTGATGCAACGATAAGTTTTAAAAATCCTTATATGGCAGGTTTTCCAATAACAGCCATTGAAAAATATATACCTATATTGATAGATGATAATTATACTGTGATGATTATCAATCAAGTATCACCCCCTCCAAATGTTGAGAGAAAGATATCTGGTATATTTTCGAAATGTAATTACCAGGGAGGTGTTTACAAGCCAGATAGTAACTTTGTAGTATGTATAATGCTAGAAGAGATTAAACAGCCATACGGAGCACCGTTGATGTTTGCAGGAATGGCTGCGGCAGACTTGACAACTGGTACAGTATATATACATGAAGCAATATCGGCAAATGTAGATGATAAATTTGCGTTAGATGAATGTAATAGATTTATAACATCTCTTAATCCTATGGAATTAGTTGTATATATCGATGGTTTAATAAAAACAAAAGAGGAATCTATATCATATTATTTAGAATTAGATAACAAGTTTCACCATTTTAATAATGTAACCCATAAAAAATATTCAACTCTCAAATTCCAGAACGAAGTTTTGGAAAAATCATATGTTGACAATAAATCAGTTGTATCAGTAATAGAACAATTAGATTTAGAAAAGTTTTTATATGCAACAAAAGCATTAGTTATACTTATCGATTTCTGTGCAGATCATCAACAATCAGCTATACACAAGTTATCACATCCAATATTTTTCTCGAATCATAAAAGTGTTATATTAGGAAATAATGCTCAGTATCAGTTAAATATTATCGAGAGCGATACATACGAATCAAAGGGATGTGTTAAATCGTTGTTAGACGTGGTTAATAAATCATCGACATCAATGGGAAAAAGATTTGTCAAAAATAGACTTATGTTCCCTCTTGTTAATCCGCAAGATCTTAATAAAATATATGATGTTGTTGATATTTTTATTAGGAAAAACAAATGGAAAAAAATAGATACATATCTGAGTAATATTAATGATATTGAGAGATTGGAACGTAAAATGTGCCTGTTAACATTACACCCGTACGAAATGTTTCATTTTGTCGAGTCTCTCAGAAGCTCGTATGATATGTTTAAATATATGAACAAAAATAAAAAACTAAAAACGGTATATGGTGCAGAATTTAATGATGATATTGGGAAAATGTTGGAGGAATGTGACAAAGTATTCAACTATGATGCTCTAAAAGTTAGTAATATATCAAAAGAGATTAAAAATAGTTTTATACTCGATGGTGTCGATGAAGAGTTAGATAACATATCTACCCAGATGTCGAGCAGTGACAATATATTTAATATATTATGTACAAAATTATCAGATATGATAAATGATAATAATGGAAAACATAAAAAAGTACAAGTACATACAAATAAAACGGACGGTTATTATCTTTTATGCACTAAAATACGTGGCGAGTCTATAGAGGACCATATTAACCACCACAAAATAAAGCAGATAAAAATAGGTAAACATACTAATATAAAAACGAACAAGATAGCTTTTCAGTATTTAAAAGGTACATGTAAAATACGTATCCCGTCTCTGTCGGATAAATCGGACGATGTCGAGCAATGTATTATTCAATTATCTGAGAGAATTGTAAAAGTTTACAAAGATTTCTTAAGCAAATTCTATATTGATTGGTCTACAAAGCTAAAACATATAATCGCATCAATAACATATATAGATTATTATAAAACAATTGCGAAAGTATCGATAGAAAATCATTATACTCGTCCTATAATAGAATCACACAGAGATTATGGTTATTTATGTGCAAGCGAGCTACGCCATCCGATTGTCGAAAGTATTATTGATCACGAATATGTACCGCATAGTATTGAGATTGGAGATAAATTAAAAGGTATATTAATATATGGATTGAACAGTGCAGGCAAGTCAGTTTTAATGAAAGCAGTTGGTTTGGGAATTATTATGGCTCAATCTGGTTTTTTTGTACCAGCGAAAGAATTCAAATTTAGTCCATATCATTCAATATATACACGGATAACAGGCACAGATAATTTATTTAAGGGATTATCTTCATATGCACTAGAAATGGTAGAATTAAATGCTATACTTAAAAGATCAGATCCAAGAACTTTGGTACTCGGTGATGAAGTATGTAGGGGTACTGAACACATATCAGGGAATGCTATAGTTGCGTCAACACTTATGCATTTGTCTAGAGCTGGTTCCTCATTTATATTCGCTACACATTTACACGAGATAGCGCAACTAAAACAGATAACATCGCTGGAAAATATCAAATCATTCCATCTAAGTGTTAGTTACGACAGCGAGAATGACCAGTTAATATATGACAGACAATTAAAGGAAGGCCCAGGCGATCGAATCTACGGAATTATTGTCGCAAAAAGTATAATATCAAATGAAAAATTTATTAATGATGCAATCGATATTAAAAACGAATTGTTGGGCGAGCCAGGAGGAATTATGGCAGAAAAAACATCGCATTACAATAAGGGAAAATATGTCGATAAATGCGAAATATGTAGTAGTACCAAAAAATTAGAAACTCACCACATTAATTTCCAAAAAGACTTTGATAAAGACGGATATCATAGAAATAAGTTCCATATCAAAAAAAATGCACTCTACAATTTGATGACGTTATGTGAATCATGTCATGATATGATACATAATAGTACAATAATAATTGATTCTACTAAAATGACAAGTAAAGGCAAGAAAGTTATTGTTACACCGCCAGATATAAACAATAAAAAACCTGAAAAAATCACTAAAAAAATCATTAAAAAATCAAAATAATCACAAAAAATATTGAAATTTTTAATTTTGTTTTAATACAGTTACTTTTAATATAACTAATATGAGTAACTTTCGTAATATAGATATTGATGCACTCGAAGCAACCTATCCAGATTTATCATTATTGATACAACAATGTAAAACTCAAAAAAATACTGGCCAACACTTCTCAGATACTAATAAAAATAATACAGACTCAACTATTCTTAAAATACCGAAGAACATCGCTTCAAAAAAGAATAATATAGTTAAAAAAATAGTTCCAGTTAAGAAGAATCATACTGAGGACGTTAAAAAAGTAGTTCCAATTGAGAAGAATCATAAGGAAGACGTTACAGAGGATGTTAAAAAAGTAGTTCCAATTGAGAAGAATCATAAGGAAGACGTTACAGAGGATGTTAAAAAAGTAATTCCAATTGAGAAGAATCATAAGGAAGACGTTACAGAGGATGTTAAAAAAGTAATTCCAATTGAGAAGAATCATAAGGAAGACGTTACAGAGGATGTTAAAAAAGTAGTTCCAATTGAGAAGAATCATAAGGAAGACGTTACAGAGGATGTTAAAAAAGTAGTTCCAATTGAGAAGAATCATAAGGAAGACGTTCCTGTTAAGAAGAACAATAAGGAAGACGTTACAGAGGATGCTAAAAAAGTAGTTCCAGTTAAAAAGAATAACAAGGAAGGCGTTACAGAGGATGCTAAAAAAGTAGTTCCAGTTAAAAAGAATAACAAGGAAGGCGTTACAGAGGATGCTAAAAAAGTAGTTCCAGTTAAAAAGAATAACAAGAAATGCATTACAGAGAATGTTAAAAAAGTAGCCAATAAATTGCAACATAACAATGATAATGTTGCGAGAAAAAACAGGGGCTTGACACAAAAGATATTTATGATTGAACATAGAAAAAATAGTACACTCGATATAGAATTTGATGTTATGGGAACTACGCGAAATGTATATACTGTAAGAATCGCAGAATTACCTACATGTACGTGCCCAGACTATATGACACGGAATTCCCGATGCAAACATATATATTTTGTTCTCAGGCGTATCATGAAGATACATAAATTATTTAGTGACAATACAGCCGAAGAATTCAAAAAATACACAAAAACCCAACTAAAAAAACTGATTGAAAATATGCCGGATGTGATGAAAGAGCTTGTTGTCAATGATTCCGTTAAATCTAAATACAAAAATCTTAAAAATAAAAAAACAACAAACATAATAGAAATGAAAGATCTGGATGATATATGTTGCGTATGTTTTGACGATCTGAAAAATGGCGATGACATAGATTATTGCAGGAGTAATTGTGGTAAACCAGTGCACGCTGAATGTTTCAAAATGGTTAGTTCTGCGAAAAATAAACCAACGTGTCTTATGTGCGGTAATTTATGGATTGTATCAGATACACAAAGTGAAGAATCATATATTAATTTATCATAAATTAATTACTAGCATGTGTTTTGTTAAGAGGTGTGAGCTTAACAACACAGTCTCTAATATCCGGCGGTTGATCAGTATATTTAATGGTTGCGGTTAATCCTAAACTTTGTGCATACTCATCAAGAACTGATTTTATATTATTTATAATTTTTACACATGATTTTTCATCATTACTTTTAACAATAAAACCATATGTTGGTGCATTTCTGTAATAACACTGAGAAACTAATTCAATAAGTTTATCAATTAATTTACTTAGACCTACTTGGCCATGTGCCGACATGACACACATATCAATAGTTCCATACATTGAGACGTCGCTACACGTAATACGTGATATCAATTGAGCCGTAAGTATATCTATAATATTTTTATCTAACTCGCTCAAAGAAAACATGGCTGGTATATCTTTCATAAATTTATCAAATTGATTGTCTGGAATATTTTCCATGCCATTAAATCTATCGGATATTTCCCATAGGAATTTTTCGTAAAATATATTTGGATCAATATTATGATTCTGAAAGACAAAATCATCGGCGAGTTTTTCCAGTTTTTCAAGACAATAATATCTGTTCATATGGTGAGTAATTTCATTACTGCTCTTTGTGTTGATCGGTACAAGTATAGGGATGTTTGAGTCGTTATTTGTAACTGAACAAGGAAATGGATGACTTTTATTGACTTTTAAAAACTTGTTTATTAGTTTCTTTTTTTGCGAAATGGTTGATGTCATTATATTGCCCGCGATTCCGTCATATTCGAGAAGTTTGACATATATAATTTTGTCGCCTTCTGTTCCTGTAATAGATACAATGACTGTGTCGTGTAATTTTGGCAACTCGGTACTGTGAAATCTCATGTTTGTATATACACTTTACTTAATAGATGATCGTAATTAGACAAATTTTCAATTTTTATTTATAGGATATAAATGAAAATATATGAAAATATATGTTAAAATAGTAAAAAATATGTTATTCTAGTTCTTCACTTTTGTCGTGTTCAAATTTTGTATGGATGACCTTTATCAGTACCCACCATGTTTCCCGATGCTCGTCGTGAATTTTTTTCCATTTTATATTGAAATCGTCACTCAGATGTTTTCTGATAAATTTCACCATATCTGATAAAAATTTAAAAGACTCGATGTCGTGTAATAATTCGTGTTTTATAGAATTCGAAAAAATAACAGATCCATCATCCACACTGAATAATTTGGAAGACTGATCATGCATATTCCACACACAGTCCTCGAAATTATACCCTCCTGCACGATAGTGATAAGTATCGAGTATTGTTTTTATTAGTTTTGTCGCGTCATTCAAATTATCTGTAGTATGCACAACATTTCCATTACTCATATGATATCTCAAAATGTCTCTTATTTTTTGCTCCCTTGATGTAATTGTTGTGTGCAATTCTAATATATTATCCGTCGTGTTTAAAAGATTTTCAGGGGATGCATTCATTAATATTTCGTCGATATGCGCACTCTTAACAAAGTTATCGAGTTTATATTTATTAAATCTAATTGCATCTGAATTCAACTGATCTATATCTTTTTTGATATTATTAACTGTGTCTAAAATATTAGCATCCATTGTAATCATGTTAATAAGATATTTATTTAGGTGTTTTCGAAAAATAACGACGGAGAAATGTGTTGCATAAATCAAGACAAAATGCAATAAAAATATAAAAATCATAACGGCGTCTTTGTTAACTCACAAGAACGACCACAAAACCTTAATACCGGTATACCTGGGTACATTTTTGGAAGCGAAAACGGCGAAAATTCAAGTTCTTACATGGTAATGTTTTTATTAACAGAGATATTCAGCGACGCGCGCATTTTTATATTGTTAAAAAAGATACAAGTTACGACACAAAAACAAACCCGTATATCGATATTTATTGATCGCTTGTAATTGTTATGTATAGTGTAAATTTTTGTTTTTTAATTTTCAATTTTTAACATAGATAAAATTGGCGCGACTGGCTATTTATATTAGATAGTTAAATTTGGCAACGCATTGCGCAAGGGCTTCGACGGGTTGATTGAAGCAGAAACCAAAAGTAATTTGTCGGAGGTTTGCACAGTAGGGTAGGGATGTGACTGAAACACGTGCCAACAGTAATGTGTTGAAGGGGCTTCAATGGGTTGATTGAATTGCGAATACTGCTAAAAGTAATTTGTTAAAGGTTGTACAATTAGCAAGGAGTTAATAGGTTGATTGAAGTAACCACCAAAAGTAATTTGTCGAAGGGTTGTACACTTGGGGAGTACATCTGTTGGTCAATTAAAATGCTCGCCGAAAGTTATCTGCTCAAGATATGTACAATGCGAAAGTTTATCAATTGATTAAAGTTAGATGCAAATATTATGTCGTTAAGAGTTAATTTTTTATTCATGCAAACTTGTAATATCTCGTTTGTCCCATCTTATATTTTCCACAGAGTATCATACATTGCATCATATTCTATATCGGAAAAATCGCGTAATAATATATGTCCCGTTATTTTTAACTGATACCATATATGCGCGCTCTATTTTAACTATCCATATTCCTATACCATGTAAAAAATTGTATTTTAATTACCTTATCGCTATATCTGTTACAAGTTATGGTAAATTATGGACACTTATGAACAATCGAAAGCCAATACTAAACGGTATAAAAAAGTGAAAAAAATACTCAAATCAAGGTTCGGTTATGATGATTTCAGAGAGCATCAATATGAAATTATCAATACAATATTTAACGAAAAAGATGTAACTGCTATCCTCCCTACGGGTTATGGTAAAAGTTTATGTTTTCAATTGCCTGCAGTCTATAGAGATGAACCAGTTGTTGTTATATCCCCTCTTATCGCTCTAATGGAAGATCAAAAGATGTTAATGGAAAAAATAGGTATCAAAGCGTGTTGTTATAACTCGAACGCAAATAAGGATAAACTAGAACATGAAATATTATCTGGCCAATACAGAATTATATATATTACACCCGAATCTGTAATAAAGTGCGAAGATTTATTAAATAAACTATATGAAACATGTGGAATATCTATGTTTGCAATAGACGAGGCTCATTGTATATCTTCCTATGGATTCGATTTTAGAAAATCCTATAGAGAGCTAAATAAATTGCGAACTGTATGTAAAGGTGTCCCTATAATGGCTGTTACCGCTACTGCTACCGAAGAAGTTGTTAATGATATTAATAAAGTTATGGAGATGGATGGTATTGTTGTTAAAACGTCTTTCGACCGGTCGAATTTAACACTCTATGTAAATCAAAAAGATAAATATACTGACGATGACATAATTAGTATATTAAAAGGAAATGACGGAGCACATATTATATATTGTGTAACTAAAAATGACACCGAAGTATTATGTGCGACACTGAAACGCGCAGGTATAAAAGCAGGGGTATATCATGCAGGTATGAAAACTAAAGAGAGGCAAGATACTCAGACTAAATTTGCAGACGGGATTTATAATGTAGTTGTGGCAACTATAGCATTCGGTATGGGAATTAATAAAAGTAATGTCAGAACTGTTATTCATTACGGGTGTCCTCAAAATATCGAATCATATTACCAAGAAATAGGGCGGGCGGGTAGAGATGGTAAAGAGAGTAGTTGTTATCTTTATTACGCGACCAAGGATTTTATAGTTCAAAAAAGATTTATTAACGAGATAAAAGACGGGCCATACAGAATTGCTAGAATGAAATTATTGGACACAATGGATAAGTTTATTCGCACAAAATTGTGCCGTAAAAAAATGATACTTGAATATTTTGGAGATAATTCTATCAAAGATAAATGTGGAAAATGTGATAATTGTATGTGTAATGTCAATCCAGACAAAGAAAAGGCAAATGATGTTCAATTAGTGAAAAAATATGGAAATGATATGTATAGATTATTAACAATTATTAAAGATGTTAATTGCAATTTTGGATCTGGTATAATAATTGGTATAATTAGAGGATCCAAAAATAAAAAAATTAATGCACGATACTATAAACATAAATTTTATGGAGATGGACAGGCATCAAATGATAAATGGTGGAAAGACCTTATGGAGCTATTAATCAAATCTATGTATGTCGAATCGTATGCAATTAGTCCTATGATATACGTACCGAAAATTAGTGACAAGGGGCTAAATTTTTTAGACACATATCATTTTAATATCGGAATGGATATCGCTGTTGATGCCGATTTTTAAATTCCACATTTTTTACATATTTTCGGTGAAGATTCATATGGACCCATGCAAACAGTATGGTCTCGAATAAATTCATGTTTGCAATTGTCATGAATATATATTTCCGATTCTCCTAACATAGTCTCTATACGATTGACAATAAGTAGTGAATTATGATGTGCTGTTTTTAAATACTTGACAATAGTTATCATCTGTTCAATATCTTCCGGATTACCATTATTATTATTTTTAAATATGTCTGAATACATCCCTTCTGTCTCTATTAACTTTAATTCGTTAAGTATGTCGACTGTATGATTGATGCATCCTTTGATATATGGGATATTATTACTGACTGGCATTTGTTACCATACCAAGTATATTGATATATTAACTTTTTTTATCAATATTATTTAGATTTATCCACACTGTGTCGAGTAGGTAGTAAATACTTTTCATCACACCAACAAATTGCATGTTCCGGACTGTCGTATCAATTATGGCGCAATATATACAATTAACAATATTATAAAAAAATAAATGTAGTTACAACTTTTTCAACAAGAAACGTCTAATAAGTGAGTTCGCACCAGATACAGACTCTTTTAAAACGATCACCTTTAGCGTGACGACTTGTTTCAAACTGTGACACCCCCTTATAATTACTATACAGTGCAGTATGAAGGATTTCTTCGTGTTTTTGAAGTAGTTTTATTGCCATAATGTCAGTGTACAATTTTTCACCATATTTTCCAGTATACTCACCAGTATTTTCGTCAAATTTTCCCTGGGTTTTTGGCGACAATTTCCAAATTGGAATTCTGATCTTTGTTGTAGTAGTCTCTTCAGACTCTGAACAGTACTCACTGCACCCATTGGGTATCACGTCTGTGACGGTAATTGCGAGTTCCATAATTACGCAATCTAACCAAGTGTTTGACTCTGGTTCTGATTTGTACACTGATCCCTGCGTTGACATCTGAGAATTACGCGTTCTCGATTGGTGTGATTAATCAACTTATTGACAGTTGTAATCTCCAATTTTTTGGAGTGTTTGTTTATATTTTCACATAATAATATATAGAATGAATAGCGGTTATACAAAATATTTATTGCGAAAAACAGAGTATCTTACTCTTAAATCGCAACATGGAGGAGCATTACCCCCTGTAATTGAGCGTGGCGTTGGTTACAACATTAAAAAATTTATGTCGATTATTGATAATAACGGAATATTCTCTGCGAATAGGGCGGCTGCATTAAGAATATCTTCGCTAGAATCCCATGCTGCTGCTACCGGAGGAAATGATTGCGTGAGTTTTAGCGCAAAAGGGACACCTGCGTCTGGAATGTATTCAGTTAATGGTATAACTTTTATTGTAAATACTGAAAACTTAATCGAGTGTACTTCTAAGCGGGGGAGCTTACCGGGCGAAGTGTATATTGAAAATAATGTACCGCTAAAAAATATTACACATATTTATGTACATCCAGAAGCCAAAGATATAGTGTTAGAAAAATTACCCATATGTGCGCTGGATTACGGATCAACACCTCTCAAAACCAAACTACAATATCAGTTCGAAGCATGTGGAGCAAATACCACATGTATACAACAGATTGCACCAGATATGGAGGATCTAATAAATAAATATAATAAGGCGGTCGAAAATAAGACTATTGAATACAATAAACTGATGCGAAAAAACCCGACAGAGGCGAAAGATCAGAATCTTATTAAGAAGCATCTCTATCAGACACATATGTACCCTGTTGAGGTGCTCGGTGCAGAGTTGTATGTAAAGTTATTAATTGCTCAACTCAAAAACCCAGCTATCAAGACAATGACACTCGGTCAGTTTGTAGAATATTATTTAAAATTGAAAAAAATAGTCATACCTGTAATCTACACATTAGACTATTAGTGACTGCGGAAAAAATTTTAAACAAAGAATAATTTACATCCTCGAAGATTTGAAACGATAGTTTACATAAAATTTGACTACCATCATAATAGTATAAATTATTTCGAGGTACCGTGTTAAATAGTATTCGAGTTGCAATATTTTTTGCGCGCGTCGACCCAGTGCTTAATATTGTTTGCCATCCTGCAATATACCATAAACAGTCGGCACTAACAAGTATTTTCCTAATTTATCAAGCTGATTAGTGGTTTCTCCGTCGACTACGCTAAATTGAAGCCATGGCAACGACGACATCGTATAAGGACGAGTAAATCGTTCTACTCCTGTTTCGTCGTGGTCCCAATTTACTAGCACGTCTACTGAATGGTCCCTTTTGGTCGTCGTGGCATCAAATTCGGTTATCTTGATGCCAAGTTTAAGCCATCCATGTATATCAACAACACATTCATCACGATGAGGATCACTATAATTTCTACAAACTTTCATTGCATCAGATTTTGTAAACAATAAATTGCCCTCAATTGTGACAAACTTTGGACGGCGTGATGTGATATGTTCATATGATGGAAGCAATAAAAACGTGTCTGGGTTGTCTGGAATTGATAACAATTTACTATGTTTATTGGGACAATCGCCATACGCATAAATTGTCCCGAAATCTGTCGTTATTTTCATGCGACCGGTCGCGCTGAATGCCATCGAAATTTTAAATTTGTTTGATCCATGCGAATCATCGACACTATTATGTTCAATGATGCGATTAGTCATTGTTTATCAACGCCTATAATAATTATATTATCAATTAATTGAACATATACAACAATATATTGCATATTTCAAAGTTTTTTATGTGGTTGAACCGTCCGGCCTCGTACCAGGTTTCAAAATCTCCATTTTCTAAAGGCTTAAATCTTTTTTTTGTAAATGTTTTATTTGCAAAATGTTTCACGTGTGTAAAACTATAATTTCTTCTCAATTCTCGCCGGAATCTGTATGGACTAAATTATTAATAGTTGATTTTTTGGCGATCTGTATTTATCGAATGTATATGATCCACCGCCTTTTACAATAACGCGGTTATTATTTATCCATTTTTTAGTTAGAACACTTCCAACACTGTGTAAAGCACCTTCAACCCATCCCTGGTTTTTACTAACTACTTCACCTACGACTAATATACCTTTTTCAGGATGTTGTGCAATTTTAATAAATTCAGATCTTTCTTTATATATAGATAAATTCAATGGTTTGTAATAATGTGTGCCATTTGGCCAATAATAATCTTTGATAGCAACAAGATGTAACGAATTTTCCGGAATTCCTAATGATATTTCAATTAATTTACAATATAAATTCCTATTTTCTTTTGTGTTTTTAAGATTATTTTTTAATGCTAATGTATTATTATTATCATTGTATGAAATCATATATATACCATTGTCTGGATTGATAGGAATAATTTTTTGAAGCGGGCTCGGCAAACAAGTATATCCTTTGACATATTCTTTCATAAATGGTATTGATTTTTCGCTAAATTTTCCATATAGACGTAAAAACGGCTGTCCTTCAATATCTTTATAGATTGGATAGTGCAATAGTTTTCGTATACCTGTTATTGTGGTTGCGATAATAACTTTATTACATGTGTATTGTTTTTCATTTTGAGTATTTATTATAAAATTACAAGAATTAGTATGATTTCTGGTAACATTAGATACATTATTTGAAAATCTAAAATGTTGTTCCCCGATTACTGCGACTAATTTCATAATTAATTGTCTCCAAGGAACTCGAAACGCCTTAAAACAACAATAAGTATCATCCATTCCATATGAATATAATGTGTCATATACATCCGCGTTTTCAAAATCTGTATTGCCGACTGAAAGCAAAAACTGACTGTATAATTTATTTCCTAAAATACCTTTCGCAAAATATTTAAATGTGACTCGTGTTCCAGTGTATGTTTTAAATTTATCTTTTAGGTAGTCAATAATATCTTTAACAGATACGCGTTGAAAGATATTTGAATAAAAAGGTTTGAATATAAAATCACTAGTTTCTATATTTAATTCGTCGAGAAGTTTATGTAACAGTTTGTCCTTTTTTTTCCTGCCAATTCCAGCTCCAGTAACAATTTCGGCACCATAAAATAATTCAGTATGGACTCGTCCACCAATCAAGTTTTTGTCATGTTTTTCAAGAATGAGAAAAGATGTATATGGTGACTTTTTTTTTATATTGTATGCCGCATATAGTCCTGCGATTCCACTTCCAATAATTATAATATCATATTTCATAATATAGGGATTGTTTTTTTTATATGCTTATATTTTTTTGCATATTATTACTAATATGCAAAAAAATTGAAATATCTATCTAATTGATATGTCCGTTATAAAACCAATTAATAGTACTTTCCTTTCAGAATTGATATGAACCAACTCGAACCTACTTCAGCAATAATGGCAATCCGTGTCACCAGTACAAATGGCGCGATCGCATGCCTCGTCCCGAACACAACCTTCTCATGCGACGGGGTCACAGTGGAAGCAACCGCGACGGGATGTGTCGTAACTAGGCTCGACGCAAAAATGACAATGACCAGCGGGTCAATGACAATTGATAGTGTCACTGTCGAGGTGCAAAAGACTGATGTCTCGACAGCGGGAACCAATGACGCACCACATACAAGTGTTTCGACAACGGGGACCAAGGAAGTAGTTGCACTCCCTAGTTGGAAGATCAACCGGGCAGTCAATATCATATCAGTTACCCACTCGACGCTGCGTAATATTTTACATCGTTCAACTGGTCTCTTTTGCACAGACCCAGCCCCACTGACAAAGGAAGTGGGTATGGAACTAAGGGCCATCATGGACAAGTGCGACGCCGACCTTTCCCTAGATGTCGGTATTGCGGAAGTCTGCCTGAATGCCTACGTTGATAAGCTGTATACCGGTATGAAGACATTTGGCACGGAGTTAATCAACAGGTGCCAGAAGTGACAAATTTCAAGAGGTATATAAACATTTTTTATGGATATGTGATTGTAGATAAGCGTGTTAACTACCATTTTTTTATATGTCAATATTTGTCGCGTTGTTATTCAAGTTATGTGTTTGGAAATACTATATTTGTGCCTAAACATATAAAGATAGATTTATGGGCAATAATTAAAAATACCTGGTGCAGATAAATTAACTTGTGGTTGTGTTACAGGAGTTAAAAAAATATATAATAATCCATATATTTTAGATGTACAATGTATATATAAATAATGGAAAAAAATGGTATTATGTTATTGGAGGAGTTGTATTACTGATAATTATAATTATCATTATAATCGCTGCAGTTTCGAGTAGTTCGTCGACTGAATTACCTGTGCCAACAACAGCGGCAACAACAAAACCAACACCCGCAATAACGGGAAGTTACCCAGGAAGTTACCCAGGAAGTTACCCAGGAAGTACAACAGCAGCCACAACAGCCGCCACAACAGCCGCCACAACAGCCGCCACAACAGCCGC
>Ga0209443_1001516_pt1 | contig 14516 bp, 13 predicted proteins | sample LauGreBMM110DCMD_2_FD_187571 | JGI IMG/M metagenome (GOLD analysis project Ga0209443, IMG submission 187571) | Freshwater lake microbial communities from Lake Michigan, USA - Su13.BD.MM110.DCMD (SPAdes) (version 2) | ecosystem: Environmental > Aquatic > Freshwater > Lake | place: Lake Michigan... | reverse complement strand
TTGGCAAAGCTGAAAATTGGAATGCTGAGGAGTTCGTAAGAGGCAATCTACAAACTGTCAATCTTTCGGGACAACCGTACAATGCCGAAGATTTCCGTAAAATGTTGGAAGAGAATAATTTTAGTATTGCTAGTAACGGAGCAATATACAAACAACCCACCGAAAATGGTAAAGAAGGTACAATTCCAAGTATTTTAATCAAGTGGTTCAATGAACGTAAAAATATGCGTAAATTGGCCAAGAAGTTTGCTGATGAAAAAGATTGGGAACAATATGAATTTTATGATCAACGTCAAAAAATTCAGAAGATCTTGCTCAATTCAATTTATGGATGTTTAGGGTTGCCAGTGTTTCGTTTTTATGATAAAGACAATGCAGCCGCTGTAACTTTATCAGGTCAAGATATCATTAAAACTGCTAGCAAATCAATCAATCAATATTATAAGAGTATATTGGGGCCGTCGGACACAGATTATGTTATATATGTAGACACCGACTCAGTTTTTGTGAGTGCATTACCAATCATTCAAAAAACCATGCCTGATATTGATTTGAATGACGAAACTCAAATGACTGATGCGATTCTTAAAGTTTGCGAAGAAACACAATCTTATGTCAACAAAATGTTTGATGTTATGGCGTTACGATTATTTAATCTCAAGACACATAGATTTGATGCAAAACAAGAAGTTATTGCTAAAACGTCGTTTTGGTTGGCAAAAAAGAGATATGCACAGTTTATTATCAACAAAGGTGGAGTTGTATGTGATGAATTGGAAGTCAAAGGTATTGATGTGGTCCGAAGTTCATTTCCAGCCAAATTCAGAACTTTTATGAAACAATTCTTGATTGATTTGTTAAAAAAGGTGCCTGTAGATGTCTTGGATAAGAACATCTTGGAATTCAAAGCATCAATGAAAGATTTGAATGTAATTGATTTGGCCAAGACTACCAGTGTTAAGTTTATGAGTCAGGATAAAAAGAAAAATTATAATCCAAAAACCAGACAACCGTTTCAAATTATGTCGGGATCACCCGCACAAGTAAAAGCTGCGATATATTACAATGATTTATTGAATAAGTTTGAATTGACCAAAATTATTCCGCCGATATTTCATGGTCAAAAGATTAAATGGGTATATTTGAAACAAAACGAATATGATATTGACTGTTTGGCCATGAAGGCTGATGGAACCGATCCAGATCAAATTCTTGAATTTATTGAAAAGTATATTGACAGAAATACAATGTATGAGCAAGAACTAAAGAGTAAATTGATTGATTTTTATCGTGTTCTTGGTTGGAGTTATCCTGATGAAAACGATGCAAAGGCGAGTGAATTTTTCGGATTCTAAATAATTATGAAAGACAAAAAATATAGAGATCTTCTTACAATATTGGAAGATGGTTGTAAATTGCAACTTAAAACCAGCAGCGGAACTGTTATTTGCGATCGTTATGAAAGGGTTGTAGTGGGGCAACGTGGACCATATGTAGAATTGACAAAAAATCAAATCAACGAAAAGTGTTTGTATATTCCATCAGAACAGTTATATAGACTAACAGATCCCCGCATCTATTATATTGAGTTTAGAACGTCGGATGAAAGCAATATAAAGGTGTATTATCAAATGCGAACGGTAGCATACGCTGATTACAGAATTGGTTATTTTTATATATCCCCGTCAGATTTGCAAAAAGCCAACGGTGATGTGTGTATGAAAAGTGACGAATCAAGTTTTCAACTTGCCGGAAACTTTTTTGAATTTGAAGAACAAATATAATATGACAAACGAAACATTGAAACTTGAGATCGATGAATTAATTGAATTGATTCAAAAAGAAGGAATAGACATTGATCAGAATGTGGAACTTTCCAAAGTAAAGGGAGATACATTTGAATTTAAAGTAAAAGATAAAATTTATCATGTGGGTTATGTTGTAAGTACAACACCCGGACCCGAGGATTCTATTTATGAATTTAAATTCAAATTGATGAATAATCCAAAATTTCCGAAGAAATCCAATTTCACAAATGATATGCAATATCAAATTGCCGTTCAAAAAAGCCAAATCGGAATTACTGGAACGGGAGATTCAAAAGAAGTTTTTAATAAAGTAATTAGCATAATGATTAAAATAATCAATGCCAAACGACCTGATTATATAACGTTTCAAGCAGACGAATCAAATCGTCAGAGATTATATAAAATGTTGATTAAACATATTGTTGCAAAAATTAAAACATATAAACAAATAGATTATAATCCAGCCAATAACCCATTGGATAACGAATCTTTGCAAGATGGAGAATATTGGTTAAAAAAAGTAGACTAATAAGTAATCTAGGTTAATCTTAGTAAACATAGAATGTATTAAAAATATGACAAAAGAAACACTAAAAACATTTATAAATAAGTATTATCTCGGTGGAACCATTGAAAGCGTTAAACTAATTGTAGATAACGCATCAAAGACACTAAAAACCAATGCAATCACCGACGACAAAAACGTCTTGATTTCGGTTGTGAAGAATAATTTTGATGATTTGACTGACGCAGAAATTGGCGTGAATGATACTTCAAAATTACTCAAGTTATTGGGTGTATTGGGTGATGAAATCACAGGAGAATACAATATGCACAATGGTAAGATGACTAGCATAACTTTAAGAGATACCAATAGTGATGTACAATATGTCACGGCGGACCACAGTGTGATACCTTCGGCACCTCCTCTCAAGAAAGTTCCTCCATTTAATGTAGAAATTCTACTGGACGGTGATTTTGTCAATAGATTTATTGCTTCCAAGAATGCGTTGCCAGATGTTGATACATTCACGTTGTTGATGAACAAGAAGGATATATTGGAGTTTGTATTAGGATATTCCAATATCAATACAAATCGTATTAAGTTGAATATCAATACTACTGCTGGAAAAGACACAGTAACCAAGAACATTCATTTCAATGCAAATCACTTTAAAGAAATTCTCATGGCAAACAGAGATTGTAGTGGTGCCGTGCTAAAAATTAGTGATGCTGGATTGGCAAGTGTTGAATTTGTATGTGGAGAATACACTTCCAATTATTATATCGTTGAAACCAAGAGCGTTGACTGATATACTGTATTTTTAATAGAAAAGCGAGAACACAAACATACGTCATCTGATTGTGGCTTCTTTTACCTGTTGTAGGAGAAGCCACTTTCTATTTGTAAATAATTTATGAGCCTTATTGAATTTGAAGAAGTAAAACAAACTAAAGAAACACATTATCTTTGGGCAGAGAAATATAGACCCACTACATTAGAGAGTTATATTGGAAATCAACAGTTGAAAGATACAGTTAGAACTTTTATTACGAAGGGAGATATTCCACATTTGTTATTTTATGGAACGGCAGGTACGGGTAAAACTACATTGGCCAAGGTTACTACAAAGAATGTTGATTGTGATGTAATGTATATCAATGCATCCGATGAAAACAGTGTAGATAATGTTAGAACCAAGATTAAAGGTTTTGCGAGTAGTGTCGGTTTTAGGAATATTAAAGTTATTATTCTTGACGAGGCAGATTTCTTGAGTCCAGAAGCACAAGCTGCCCTTCGTAATATGATGGAAACTTATAGTTTGACTACCCGATTCATATTGACGTGCAATTATGTAGAAAAGATTATACCTGCGTTGGTATCTCGGTGCCAAACATTTAAAATTGAACCAATCAGCAAAAAAGAAGTCGCAATTCATCTCAAGAATATTCTTGACAAAGAGACCATCAAATATACATCCCAAGATTTGGGATATATTGTAAATACATATTATCCAGATATTCGTAAGATATTAAACTATTCACAGCAAAGTATAATAGATGGTGTTATTAAAATAAATGATGAAAACAGTATTGATGCCGATTTGAAGTCAAAAATTATTGAACAATTAACGAACCGCACCTCCGTCAGTTTCAATACTATCAGACAATTGGTAGCAGATGAAGGAGTTCGTCAATTTGAAGAGATGTATCAGACATTGTTTGATAAGGTAGACGAATATGCACTCGGAAAACAAACACTTGCTATTTTGACTATAGCCGAATATCTATATCAAAGTAGTTTGGTTGTAAATAAAGAAATCACATTTATGGCATGTATCGCAAGATTATTGAAAGAATTGAAATAGTTCGTATATTTATTTGTAATATGTTATGATAAACGATTGTTATGATTTGATAAAATCTAAGGTTTTATACATTGGCCAAAGTGGCACGTCTGGATATGCGAATGCTGCTAAAGGTCATGTATATGATTTGATTAAGAAAAAAATAAATGTAAAGTGGGTAACGTTTGAAACCGATTCAACCAATACCACAGAAACATCTGATTTTGATAGCTATATATCAAAATGTAAGAAAAATATAATAATGGATGTGGATTGTTTGATTGTGCATTCCACGCCAGATTTATGGAAGTCATTGTTGACCAAAGAACATACTGACGGGGTTAAAACAATTGTTGGTAGAACTGTATGGGAATTTGAAAAATTGATACCTGAGTGGGTTGATATTATAAATAATAGTATAGTTGATTATGTGAGTGTTCCTACTGAATGGAACAAACAAAATTTCATAAATAGTGGAGTTACAAAACCTATATTGGTTGATCCGCACGTTTATGTAGATTTTCCGTACAGCCGCCATACAATTGAACATTTTTTCACTGATAAAAGTGTGGTGTTTTGTAATTCTCTGATTGACATTGAAAACATAAAGAATACATATAAGTTTTATACAATAGGACAATTCACTGATCGTAAAGGAATACGTGAAACGATTGAAATGTTTTGTAAAACTTTTACGCGAGATGATGGCGTTGCATTGTTCGTAAAAACTTTTCGTGAGAACTATTCCGAACAAGAACAAAATAAATGTATAGAAACAATATTTTCTATAATAAAAGATAGTAACAATATAGCTTACGCACCTATTATTCTAATAAAAGAAAATTTGTCATATGACGAAATGCATTCGTTGCATGATTTATGTGATTGTTATGTTCAGTTTCCAAGAACTGAAGGATTTGGATTGGGAATATTTGATGCCTACAAGAAAAATAAAAATATAGTAGTTACTGGATATGGTGGTCACGTAGAATACTTGAAGAAAAATTATGCTGGATTGGTTGCATATGATTTACAAGATTTGGATAATCAAACATTTCCCAATTATGATTTAGACAATACATATAAGTGGGCAATTACTGACAAAAAGTCTGCATATGACAAGTTAAATGCGGCACTTCAACGCTTTCAACCAATATCACTAAAAAAAGCTTCACCTTCAATATTATACATAGGTCAATATGGCACATCTGGATATGCATCTGCTGCCAAACAGTATATTGCCGATTATGTATTAAAAGGTATTCCGGTAACGTGGCAACCATTAAAATTTGATACATCTGAATTACATGATGATTGTTATGTCAATATATTGGCTAAATCTGCAATTAATAGAAAGATTCAATATGACACAGTAATATTACATTGTACTCCCGATTTATGGAAACGGTATATAACCGAAAATGACAATGTTTGGAAAAACAAAAAGATTATTGGATATACTGTTTGGGAAACTAACCGATTAAAATCTGAGTGGGTAGATGCTATAAATAGTGTACATGAGGTATGGTGTCCATCTACATATAACGAGCGGTGTTTTATTGAAAGTGGAGTCATAATACCAATCAAAGTGGTGCCTCATTTATTCTATAAAAAGAAATTGCCGACGGAATCTAAAATAAGAGAGTTAGATGATGATCGTTATACATTTTATAATATCAGTGAATTGAACCATAGAAAAAATGTATTGGAAATGGTAGATTCATTTTGTGCTGAATTTACATACGATGATAGTGTTCAATTGCTTTTAAAATTACATTATAAAGATCATTCGGCTGCAAATAAAGAGTATTGTAAAAATCAAATTGATGGTATATTGAGTAAATATAGCAATCCACCAAAGGTCGTGGTTATATGTGATAGTTTGAATGAAGATCGATTATTAGCATTACATGCTCATGGTGATTGTTATGTTAGTTTGACTCGTAGTGAGGGATTTGGTTTGACTATATTTGATGCATATAATTATGGAAAACGTGTTATTGTAACAGGTTATGGTGGACAACTTGATTATCTTGGTGTACAATATAGTGGGCTGGTGAATTACACATTGGTTGATGTAAACAACATGGAATCATTTAATGGTAATTATAATCATTCAGATCAATTATGGGCACAGCCAGATTTGCAACATTTTAGAAAGTTAATAAGAAATTGTTATGAAAATCAACTTTAAACAGTTAGACACAAACAGTGAAAAGATCTTGAAATTCACTTATGGATTATATCCAATTGAAGTAGGTCGCACGTCAACGTGGGTATGGACTGATAATTTGTTTGGTGGCGAGTCAAATGATATAAAGTCATTGACTATAGCCGCGACATCCGAAATTGAAAATACGTTGTTATTTAACGGTGAAGAAATGGAAATTCAAAAAGATTGTCTTAATATTATAAGATTGAATCTTGAGAACAAAAAACAATTTGAATTGAAATTGGTAAATACATTTACGACTGAAACCGATCAACGCAAATTGGGAATCAGAATATCAAACATTTATATTGATGGGGAGATTATATTTTAAGGGTATGAATAAACACGATAAAATCTACATTGCTGGGCACAATGGATTAGTTGGTAGTTCAATTCTACGACTATTGCAAAAAGAAGGATACACCAATTTAGTATATAAAACTCGTAACGAATTAGATTTAACAGATCAAACATCTGTATCGGCATTCTTTAGACAAGAGAAGCCTGAATACGTGTTTTTAGCAGCGGCAAAGGTAGGAGGAATTCATGCAAACAATACATATCCAGTGGATTTTATTGTGGATAATATTCAAATTCAGACGAATATAATTAAATCGTCATTTGAGAATGGTGTTAAGAAGCTTTTGTTCATGGGCAGTGTATGTATTTATCCAAAGTATGCAGATGTACCGGTTAAAGAGAGTTCTTTATTAACTGGAATGCTTGAACCAACTAATGACGCTTATGCAATTGCCAAGATTGCAGGGATAAAAATGTGTCAGTCATATAGAAAACAATATGGCGTAGATTATATTTCTACAATGCCGTGTAATTTATATGGAGTCAATGATAACTTTCATCCAACAAATTCACATGTTCTTCCAGCGTTAATTCGTAGATTTCATGAAGCAAAGGTAAATAATTTAGATGAGGTTGTGTGTTGGGGAGACGGTAGTGCCAGAAGAGAGTTTTTAAATGTAGATGATGTAGCTAACGCTTCATTATTTCTGATGAACAATTACAGTTCAGACGATATTATTAATATTGGATACGGAGAAGATTATACAATTAAAGAAGTTGTAGAAATTATCAAAAATGTCGTTGGATATAATGGCACAATTGTATGGGATACTACAAAACCAAATGGAACTCCAAAAAGACTGTTGGACAGCACCAAGTTATTTAACATGGGGTGGAAACCAAAAATTCAATTAAAAGATGGTATTACAACTACATACGATTGGTATGTAAAAAATATATGAGAACTGCATTAATACCAACTTCATACAATCCATTTCAATTGTATTATGTAATACAAAACTTTAAAAATAGATGGTATAATAGTGTAGATAAATTATATATATCATTTGACAGCGAACATTTAAATGAATTGTTTCAACAAAATTTTGAATACTCGTCACACTTTGTAAATACAAAAAAATTATGTTATGATTTGTGTGATGATATAAAAATAACAATTATTGATAAAGAAAATGAACATTTTTTTACAAAAAAAGTTCCTGAATATAATTTTTTAATTGATTCTCGGGGAAAAGAAATAAGACAATTAATTTCAAATTTAAATACGGATTTATTTTTTATAACACACGACGACATTTTTTATTCCGATGATTCGTTTATTAACATTATGTTTGAACTTTTAAAAGAAAATGATGTGGTCGGTTTAACCGCACAGGCATCCGACAATATATCTTTTAAAATTAATAGTTCGCAGTTAAACAAAAGTTATCTTGGATTTTCAAGTCACAATTTTTTTTCCAAGTTAAATGTTGTGAAAAACACAGATGGTATTTTCAATTCTATGGCAATTACAAACAAGCTACCATATGTTAATGTTGACTGTGAACAAATACATTTAGAATATTTTGTACCTTTTTCTTTGCAATTATATTCACTAAAAAATAAATTGTTCTTTTATGATGACGAAGGATTTGACAACAACAATAATGGAATAGACAATCTAGGACATAGATATCCTAAATTTATTCATTTTAATTTAGGTAGCTCTTTTTTATACTATTTGTTAAATCAAGATGCATTTTATAGAACATTGGACATTCATTTAAATTCACATTTTTCATACATTGATATGTTTGCAAGAAGGTTGTCTATGTATAATTATTTTTTCAATAATTTTCCACAAGAGTTAATTAAAAAATATAAATTAAATGTTTTATTTGCAATTTGTAAAAACAATCTCAATTCAAACTTAGAATATTTAAATATTAAACACAATTATAATAAATGTGACACATCCAACGAAAGTTATAAGAAATACATATGAATAAAGTTTTAAATTTAAAAGACAATCTCGGTGAATTGCACGTTTCTAAAAAAGAAAATGGTTATTACAATTTAATAAGAAAAAACAATAGAAATAAAATTATTAATGTTATAGATCATGTACAGTTTTTCAATTCAAACAACGAATGCAAATTGATTCCTATAGATGATAGAATTTTAAAGGAAATTGAATATAAAATTGAAACCAATAGCAATTATTCCTCTTATTTTGTTTTTCACGACACGTTAGATAAAATTGATGATAAATATGTAAATCAAGAAAAATCTCAAGAAGAACATCAATTTACTTCTACAGGAATTAAATTTTGGCGACATCAAGAAAAAATGTTAAATTACAAAAACGGCAGTTCACACACTGTCGTATCTACACATATATCTCCTGAGGGTACGTGTAATTTAAAATGTCCTTATTGTTCGGTGACATATAGAAAAAATTCTTCAAGAATAGAATTGAACACAATCAAAGATTATGTAATAAAATTGAAATCCCGAGGATTAAAGGCAGTAATTTTGACTGGTGGAGGTGAACCTACAATGTATAAATATTTTAATGAATTAATTAGATGGTTAAAAGAACAAAATTTGTCCGTCGCATTAATTACTAATGGAACAAATGCACGATTAGTAAACGATGATGTTTGGGGAATGTTTTCATGGGTACGTGTAAGTGTTAATTTATTTGACGGGTGGGAATCAAAAATAAATATACCCACAAAATTTTTATCAGATGAATGTATACTTGGTATGTCTCACGTATTTACGGTTGAACATGAAAAAATAGAATCAACTGAAGTGCTAGAATATTTTGACAAAATATCAAAATTGGCCGACACATTGAATGCAAAATATATACGTGTTTTACCAAATTGTTTATTAGAACAAGAAACGTTGGTCAGAGTACACAGAGGTCTGGATGTGGTATTTACTAAACTCAAAGACCTTAGATTTTTTCATCAATATAAATTTCACGAAGCTCCAAAATCAAAAGTATGCCATCAATCGTATTTTAGACCGTATTTAAGTGAAGAACCGTTTCATGCAACAGGAATACCAGGAACAGTTTATCCATGTGACAGTGTTGTACTAAATAGTTCCGTGACTCATTTTGCACAAAAATATCAACTGTGTGGTGCGAGTGATATATTAGACTATATAGATAAAAAAATAAGTCATAAATTTACTCCGTGCGAAGATTGTAAAGGTTGTGTTTTTACAAATAATATCAATACAATAGATGATTTTATCAATAATAAAATTGATAGATTTGATGAATTTACAAAACCAATAAAACATGAAGAATTTATATGAATTATTTTAATAAAGATTATTATGAAAATGGCATAAGCGCCGGTTTAAGTTTATACACAAATTATAAATGGATGCCCGATCTGACAATACCGATGGCGTTTAGAATAATAGAAATACTAAATATAAAAGAAAGTGATTCGGTTTTAGATTTTGGTTGCGCAAAAGGTTATATGGTAAAATCATTTAGAATGTTATATAGAGATGCATACGGAGTTGATATAAGCGATTACGCCATATCAAACTGTGATAAAGAGGTTGAAAATTATTTACTAAAAATTGAAGACACAAAAAATATTTCTCAGTTTAATAAAATTTTTGATTACACTATATCTAAAGATGTTTTTGAACACATATCATACGAATATATAGAAGATACCATCATCAGTTTAAGGCAGTATAGTAAATGTTTATTTGCCGTAATTCCACTCGGCGATGGAAAAAAATATTATATTCCGTCATATGAATTAGATAAGACACACATCATAAAAGAAGATAAAGATTGGTGGATTGATTTATTTAAAAAATGCGGATTTAAAGATATAAGTTTTGAATATAAAATAAAAGGTATAAAAGAAAATTATAATAAAATAAAACAAGGAAATGGATTTTTTATACTTAGATAATCAATACATATAATTATGGAACAATATTATTCACAATTCGGACAAGATAAATTTATAATAGAAAATGTTTTTAAAAAAATGACGGATGGGTTTTTTGTGGACATAGGAGCAGGAGATGGTGTTCATATATCAAATACCTACGCATTAGAAAAACAGTACAATTGGACGGGAGTGTGTGTAGAATGTAATTCTATTTCATATGATACTCTTATTAAAAACAGAAGTTGTAAATTTTATAATAAACCTATAACGGAAAAGGGGGGGTTGGTAGAATTTAATCAAATAGATAATTTTGGGTATCATACCACTTTATTCTCGTCAATTTATGAAGTTCCTATTGAATTTACGTCTAATGCTAAAAAAATTAAATTACAATCTACAACAATTGATGATTTTTTAGATGAAATAAATGCCCCAAATATGATTCATTATCTTTCATTGGATATAGAAGGTGGAGAATATGAAATTTTGGAGTCTTTTTTTGCAAATCATAATCTAAAAAATAATTGGACAAGAGAAATAATATCTTTATCAGTAGAACACAATTTTGACGAGATTAAACGTAACAAAATAAAAAATTTATTGGAGTCTAATTTATATACCCGAGTCGCCTGTCTAGATGTAGATGACATATACATACATAAACTTTTTGAAATTAATATATGAAAAAACACTTAAGACTTTGTTATGGTGCAGACGATAGATTTGATTATGTTAAAGGTACTGTTATCGTATCAATAGATCATTTTGATACGATACGAATAGTGAACACCGGTCCTAAATATTTTGAAAAAAAACTCAAAGAAATATCCGATTCTGAGAAGTTACTAGTCAATACTATTGAACCTTTCTACGGAGATTTAGAACTAGTCAAAGGTAACTATTTAAAAGATATAGATGAAAATGATTGGTTTTTATGGTTGGATGCCGATGAAAGACCTTCACAATCTTTATTGAATAATTTAGATAATATTATTGATGAATGTGAAAAATTGGGATATGTGAAGTGTAGATTTCCGTGGTTACAACACGAAAAGGAAAATGCAAATTGCACATTAGAATCGTATAATCATATATGCAAGTCTTTTCCAACCACTTTATTAGAATTTCACAATTCGTCTGGTGTATATGCTAAGGACGTTTTAATTAAAAAAGTAAAAAATTTATCACCAAATTCAAATTTTGGAGGTCATGGTTCATATACACCGGAAAACGATAAACATACCAATTACAAAAAATATATAATAAATCATTATAAATCAAATCTAGCGAAGGAACAGTCAGTAATCTATTCAACGTGGTTTTTATCATTTATCAATGTAAATACAAACAATCAAAAAGAATTTATAAACAATCCATGTTATCAATCACTGTTAAAATTTAGAAAAGAAAATGATGTAGTTTTACAAAATGACATGATTGAACGATTGAGATGTAATGATTTAGAATTTAAAGAGAAACTTAAAAGTTTACTTTTATCCGATATTTTTAAAAACGCAACAGATTGGTATAGTTATTATTATCGGTGGGCAAGTATATATAATTGTAGTGTAGAATCAGATACATTATATTGTGGAGGGGAATGTTGTAAATATAATAATATACAATTATGAACATTTTATTTAGTTTTGAATGTAGTTGGATGCCTATAAGAGCTAAGACTCTTATTAATTTTTTAAAAAAAAGAGGACATGTCATAGATATTTTAACCACAACAGATACGTTTGATGGCAAAGCTGACATTCGGTTTAACACAAATTATAAAAATATAAATGAGGTTAATTTAGAGATATATGATTTGTGGATTCATGATTTATTAAATTACGAAAAAATATCGGAAAAAAGTGATTTTAACTATTATATAAATAAATTCAAAAATAAGTTTGGAATTATCAATTATGATGATGGATGTGAATTTTTTGACTATAGATTGGAAAATCTATCTAAAGTTGATATATGGGTAAATAATATATTATATAGAAATAGAAAAAAATATAACAATTATATTGCTAACAAATGTATGTTAGTACCGTCATATATTGAAGATAGCAATTCACACAATAAAATTTTAGAAAAAAACAAATCGTTCGTGCCATTTTCTAATAAAAAAGACAGAGTTTATTTTACGGGTACACTGACCGGAGGATTTCCGTGTTATGAACACAGATCTAATATTATATCAGAGGTTGACAAATTGGAAATTGAAAAGTTAATTCGTGTACATGGAAGTGAAAATCACGTTGTTTTGAAATGGTTTTATGATCATATAATTCCAATGAAATATAAAAAAGAAATGGTTAATTATGATGCATTTATAAATGAAATAAACAACTCAAAATTTGTATTGTGTTTAAAGGGAAATGGTACGGATCCTACCCGTAGATATTTTGAAAGTTTATCATTTAATTGTTTATCTTTTGTTACGGAAAATAATTATACTGAACATTTGATAGAGTGTGAAGGGAACAAACATTATATAGGCATTAAATTAGATGCGTCAGACATAAATTCTAAAATAAATTATTATAATAATAATACACATGAGGCGAAAAAAATCGCTGATGCCGGATATAATTTTTGGAATGAAAATTATAGAATTTTTGAAGACGGATCGTTGAGTATACATATGGAAAATTATATCATTGATAACTTTAATAAAATTGCTAGCATTAAATTATAATGATGTTTGATCTTAAAAATTTACAAATAGACATTCTCAAGAAGTTTGATGGGCAATATAACTATTTTAATCCGTCACATTATAATGGGCGTACCATTTATCGTAGAGAATCTAAATATGACAACAAAATACTTGTTAGTAGTATCGTAGATGAACATGATAATGATATATTACATCATAAAATTGAAAATGGTCATTTATATAGTTATGAGGATGCTCGTTTTATAAATGATAATGAAATAAGTGTATGTGTATGTAAACGAAATAAAGAAGATTTAACTGAAATAATAAATGTAGAGTATAAAAAATACAATTTACAAACAAAAATCTTTACACATTATAAAACACAAAAAACGCACTTTGAAAAACATTGGCAGTTTTATGAAGACAAAATTATTTATCATGTTAATCCATATACTGTGATGGATATTAATGAAAATGTATTATTTACATACGATATAAACTGGACACCGTGGATAGAAAAATATGGAAATCCGGGATTAAGTACCAATGTATTTGAATTAGATGGAAAAAAATATTTATTATTTCACAGTTATATAACACGAAATGGAATTAGTTTAAAATATTATGTAGGCGTTTTAAAATTAAATAATAATTTAATCCCTGTCGGGTATTATAACATGCCTCTTTTTGAAAGTGTAGAAGATAATAATATTGTTATTTTTCAAAACTATTTCAATTGGAAACGAAAATTAGATCCAACACCAACTATTACTGATATTATTTTTCCAATGAATATAAATGTAAATGATATTGAAAAAAGTATAAATATTTATGCAGGAATTAATGATTGTAGTGCAGTAAAGATAACTATATCCGGTCAATCTTTTATAGAAACTATTAAAAATTATGAGTTTGTATCGTTTATGAATAATATACACGGCACAATTTTTTATACTAAAGATACCATTTCGTACTTTCGTGATAGTTTCAAAAATTTTGTAAAAGAAGATGATTGGTGCATTGATATAGGTTCAAACATAGGATGTTCCACCAAACCTTTATTGGATTTAGTCGGTCCGAATGGAAAAGTAATTTGTTTTGAACCATGTGCCGAATTTATAAATAAATTTAAACAAAATATTGGGTCTGTCAATAATGTAGATTTATATCAATTTGCATGTTCTTCTGAATATTCCAAAAAAAGTTATGCATATCATATAGATAACGGAGGTCTTGTAGATGAAAAGA
>Ga0209443_1001515_pt1 | contig 14532 bp, 10 predicted proteins | sample LauGreBMM110DCMD_2_FD_187571 | JGI IMG/M metagenome (GOLD analysis project Ga0209443, IMG submission 187571) | Freshwater lake microbial communities from Lake Michigan, USA - Su13.BD.MM110.DCMD (SPAdes) (version 2) | ecosystem: Environmental > Aquatic > Freshwater > Lake | place: Lake Michigan... | reverse complement strand
TGTCTCAGATGAAAATAGTTAGTTATAATGTTAATGGTATTCGTTCGGCTCAGAGCAAAGGGCTGGTAGATTTTATGCAAAGCAGCAATGCCGATGTGTTTTGTTTTCAAGAAACCAAGGCCATACAAAATCAGGTAGAACCTTATTTATATGAGGTTGCAGGATACAAGCACCAGCATTGGTTCAGTGCAGAAAAAAAAGGATACAGCGGAGTTGCTATCTATTCAAAGCAAAAACCAGATCATGTGGAGTATGGTTTTGGGGTACCAGAGTTTGATACCGAAGGAAGAATGATAAGAGCTGATTTTGGCGACTTAAGCATCATCAGTGTATACATGCCAAGCGGCAGTAGCGGCGATACTCGTCAAACATATAAAATGGTTTGGCTTGCATTCTTCCAGAACTATATCAATGAATTAAAGAAAACAAGACCCAATTTAATCATTTGTGGCGATTACAATATTTGCCATAGAGCTATAGATATTCATGATCCAAAAGGCAATAAGGACAGCAGTGGATTTTTACCCGAAGAAAGAGATTGGATGCAAGCCTTTATTGATTCTGGCTTTATAGATAGTTTTAGAACTTTGCATGCCGAGCCGCACAATTACAGTTGGTGGAGTTATAGAGCCAATGCCCGCAATAACAAAAAAGGCTGGCGCATTGATTATTGTATGCTGTCTGAACCAATTGGCAATAACTTATTAGAAGCAGGTATTTTGCCCAACGAAAAACACTCTGATCATTGTCCGGTTTGGGTTAAAATAAAAAGGTAATTAAGCTAAAAGGCCAACTACCTCAAACTTATCAAATACATTTTCATTGTGGGGTGCATCTGGCAATTCATCTGTAAGGTCTTGCCCGGCCCAGTGTTCGTAATGTTTGCCATTGCGCCACAATCTGCTCCTACTTACATCATAAATTTTGCCTTTGTAGGCAACCCAAATCTCGTCACGGTCTTGACCGTTGCGCAAGGCTAGTTGGGATTTGGAAAATGTTGGAAGGCTCATGGAATTAAGCTAAAGGATGGTTTAAAATTTCTATCAACCTCACAAAACTATAAGTTTAGGATATAACTTGATTATAAATTTTAAAAAGTTATTGAGGTATTCAGGTTAATCTAATTTTTAGATGAATTTGGAATTCCTTGGTTAAATCAAATTCTATTTAATTCAGGTTAATTATAACGAGAGGTTGTTAGGTGTCTGCGGAGCGCTGAACAGTTAATTTATTGTAGGTACTGTTAGTAGTCGTTGTCTTATTTTATTAACTATATTTATAAAGTATCTACTTTAAGTATTTATTGAGTTTAATTACGGATTATCTTTCTGGTCAAACTATTTCCATATTCATCAGAAAGTCTTAAAAAATACAGCCCTGAGGGGAAATTATCCATGTGAAATTGGTAATTGCCACTAAATGTATCATTATATAGTAACTTCGATTCAACCCCAAATATTTCCAAATCGACTTTTTTGATTTTATCACTACTAATATTAACCTCATGATTTACAGGATTCGGGTAAACCAAAATATCATTAAAATAACCTATTGGATTTAAACCCACTGGAAACAATGGTCCGTTAGAAAGAAGTTTACCATTACTGTCTATTTTGCAAACTAGGCTGCCGTAATAATCCAGTTCAGTTATAGAGTCAATGGCTAGAAATCTAAGTTGATAAAAGTTTTTTTCGTCATCTTCTGCAAATGCTGACAATCCAGCTTGTGAGTTTTTTCTATCATATTCAGCTATTCCGGGTAAAACTTTCTTTATAAATAATTCATTATCCAAAACTATCATTCTTTGTCGGTCAATAGAATCATTAAAAAATGTAAGTGCTAAAAAATCATCTCCATTTATTCGTTTTACCAAACCTTTAAAACTAGAATTAAATAAAAAAGGATAGTTGACTGTATCTCTATACATCCAAGCCTTCCTGTGGCTAATTACATTTCCCTTATCGTTAAAGAACACCCATCTTGCTGGAAATTTTAACTGGCTTTCTTGATTATATACCAATAATCCATATGTACTATCATTTAATTGTACACTTGAATTATAATATAACCTAGGTAAGCGAAACATATCAAAAACGAAATCATATTGCCAACCTAAAGAATCCAGTTCACTTTTTATCTCAAGTAAATTACCGCTTGTATCAAACAAGGCCGAGATAACCTTTGTTTGCCATCTGCCGGCACTGTCTTTTTGGGATTTACCAATAACCAAAATTTCGTTGTTTTTGGTGTGGTACACATAATCAAAACTTGTTGTTCTAAAACCATCCCTATTGATTCGATAATACTTTTCCCATATTTTACTGCCATCTATATTGTAACGTGCCAGAAAACCAGATAAGCCAAATTGTGAGGTTGGCGGTCGGTAATAACCAGAAAGTAATATATCATTATTTATTACATTAATGTCAGTTGCATAATTTGATGTATCTCCAACTATTACAGGTCCAATTTTCTTATTGTTTAAATTAAACACTGAAAACTGAGTATTGTATGTGTTTTTATAGTCTTGTGTTCTATTACACCAAATTAACTCATTATTCCCATTAAATAATTTCCCTTCACTAGAATATGGTAGAAAATTAGAAACAACGCCATACCTTAAATCTTTACTCACTTTTATTATTCTGTTTGAGAATCCCTCACTTTGGATATTGTTACCTATACTAAAATAAAGTGTATCATTAAAGAGCTTTATAGCATCCCAACTATTTGTTTGTTTAAGGGGAAACACAAATGGTGAAAAGTTTTGTGCATGCAAAGAATTAGAAGGCCAAAAAAAACATAAAAACGTAAGGAAAATAAGGGTATATAGACACTTTACATGGTGAAACATATTTGATATGGTATTTAGCAAAGGCATGATGATATGATAATCTCGTATTATTTATCATGCAATAAACCCGCGCTCTAACATATACTCAGCAATTTGCACAGCATTGGTAGCAGCACCTTTTCTGAGGTTATCTGCTACTACCCAAAAATTGAGGCTGTTGGATGTAGACTCATCTCGGCGAATTCTGCCTACAAAAACTTCATCTTTATCATAAGCTAGTTGGGGCATAGGATAAATAAAATTAGTAATATCGTCTTGCACAATAACACCAGCAGCAGCTTCTAATAATGCCTTTACTTCTGCTAGGTTATAATCCTTTTCAAAGCTCACATTCACGCTCTCGCTGTGGCCACCCATTACTGGTATGCGCACGCAGGTTGCAGTTAAAGCAATGCTATCATCCATCATTATTTTTTTGGTTTCGTTTACCATTTTCATTTCTTCTTTGGTATAACCGTTCTCCATAAAAACATCAATTTGTGGAATGGCATTTTTATCAATCACATATTTATAAGCCATTTCACCTTGTATGCCATTGCGCTCATTCTCCATTTGCTGAACCGCCTTCACACCAGTACCCGTAACACTTTGGTAAGTTGACACTACTACACGTTTTATTTTATACTTATCGTGAAGTGGCTTAAGTACCATCACCATTTGTATGGTAGAGCAATTTGGATTGGCAATGATTTTATTGTGTTGGGTAATTACGCTTCCATTAATTTCGGGCACCACCAAAGGTGTATTGGCATCCATGCGCCAAGCCGAAGAATTATCTATGACCACAATGCCTGCCGCTGCAAACTTAGGAGCCCATTCTAAAGAAGTGCCGCCGCCGGCAGAAAATAAAGCAATAGCAGGTTTTGCAGCAATTGCTTGCTCCATGGAATGTATGGTATAAGCTTTACCTTTAAACTCAATTTCTTTACCAACCGATTTTTCTGAAGCCACTGGAATAAGCTCCGTTACAGGAAAATTGCGTTCAGCCAAAACCTTTAACATTACCCCACCAACTAGGCCTGTTGCACCAACTATTGCTACTTTCATTTATTTATCTCTTTTAAAACCGTGTGAAGAACTAGGCGCTCAAAATCCAGTTTCTTGCATTTATTTTTTGCTATATGCGAAAATAAAACAATCTTCTTGTGTTGCCTGATTATTTTTGAGGATGAAACATTTTTTTTACCCCATTTTGTTTTTCGGATTTCTTTTTGGTCTGAACCCAGCCATAAAAGCACAAACAATAGACGACTTTAAAGACGACAATTTTAGTCTTGACCCCACCTGGCAAGGCGATGATAGTTTGTTTGTAGTAAATACCCTACAACAGCTACAAACTGCAGCAAGGCTTGGGTCAAGCGGAGAAATTGCTTTAAATACTCGGTTTGAACCAATAGCAAATACAGAATGGCGCATTTGGGTGCGCCTAGCGTTTAACCCAAGTAGTCAGAACAACGCTCGGATATACTTATGCGCAAACCAACCAAATTTAAAAACGGCACTCAATGGATTCTATGTTCAATTGGGCGGAAGCACTGGCAATACAGATAGTATTTCGCTTTACAAACAAAGTGGATTAACAAGAACCTGCATCATCAGAGGTAGGGCTGGAACCCTTGGTAAATCGAACAACCAAATGCAATTGAAGGTTACCCGCAGCCTGCAAGGTGAATGGAACTTGTACTCAGACACAAGCGCACAATCAAACTTTGTTTTTGAAGGAAGTAGCATAGATACTGCTTATGCCAATGCCAACTATTTTGGCATGGTGTGCAAATACACAAGCACCAATGTTGCTAATTTCCTCTTCGATGATATTTACATTGGCCAACCTATAATTGATAACAAGGCACCCGTATTAACAGCAGTTCTATTGGATCAGCCCAATACATTGCGTTTTAGTTTTGATGAAAAGGTTGTAGCAAACTCAAATTTTAAAGTAAGCCTTGAAGACAGCATACAACCTGCCTCTGCCTTATTTGAAAACAATGAAATTAAGTTAATCTTTATTAAACCTATTCCTCAAGACCAATTAATAAGCTGCAAAATAATTGGTGTGCAAGATCAAAATGCCAATGCACTTGATACCACATTTACACTGCAACTTCATTGGATCAAACCGGGAGATATATTGATTACAGAAATAATGGCCGACCCAGAGCCCAGTAATGGCTTGCCTCTTGCGGAATATGTAGAAATTTATAATAACACAAATTATACATTGAATATAAATAATCAGAAATTGAGTGATGCAAGCAGCTCCGTTATTTTGCCTACATTTACTATGGAAGCAGGGAAGTTTGTGATTCTATGCAACCAAACAGATTCGGCCAACTTCAAAGGATTTGGAAGAACAATTGCCCTCCCCTATTTTCCAACCTTAAACAATGGTGGCGATGTGCTGAGTATTATTGACCAAAATAATGTTAGCATTGATGTAGTCAATTACAATTTAGATTACTATAAAAATACCCAAAAAGAAGCAGGTGGTTGGAGTTTAGAATTGATTAACCCCAAGCAAATTTGCAAGGCACAAAATAATTGGATGGCCAGCAATACTAGTATTGGCGGTACTCCTGGCACAATAAACTCCAATTGGCAAACTACAAAAGATACCCTTGCTCCACAATTACTATTTATTGAACCCATCAATGCTTTTAGTGTCAAATTGCAGTTTAGTGAGGCTGCTCAATTAATAGGTAATTACCAAAACATGGTTCAACTGAATGGTATAAAAATTAATGAAATAATTATTGACCCAAGTAAGCAAAATGAAATGATAGTTGTATTACAAGATTCTTTAGTTCATCAACAAAACTATAGCTTACAAATTGACAGTATAGCAGATTGCTTGGGCAATACTAGCATTCAAACAAAGTTGTTTACCTACATAGCCATTGCAGCCCCCAAACAACATGATATATTGATCAATGAAATCTATTTTGATTTAACTAGAAAAGGCAATTTTCCCAATCATGAGTTCATAGAATTATACAACAGAAGCGAATTTGCACTCTCACTTTCTCAACTGGAACTGAGCGATGGCAGCAGCAATATAAGGCTTCCAAATTATACCTTATTACCCAAACACTTACTTATTTTATGCCACAAAGACAATGCTGGTTTGTTTGAACCAAATGGAGAAGTACTAGGATTACCAAGTTTTCCATCACTCAGCAATAGCGATGTACTCACTTTAAAAGATTCAATTGGCTATATGTTGCATCAAGTAAAATACACGCAAGATTGGTTCAGCAATACTGCAAAAGTTTATAGCTGCAGCATGGAAATGATTGACACCAGAAACCCCTGTGGCAAGCAAGAAAACTGGCAGGCTAGCGCAAGCTTTGATGGCGCCACACCTGGGCAAGAAAACAGCATAAAGGACATTAAAAAAGACAATAGCAAGCCTAATATGAAAAGAATTTATATACCAGATTTAAATACGTTACTTATTAATTTTAATGAAGACATAGACAGTATAAGTTTGGCTACAAGCAATAATGTTAAATTGAACCAATCTATACCTTCAAATTACTATAGGTATGCAAATGGACATTTGAACCAAATTGAATTTTCATTTGAAACAGCCTTAGATAGTTTACAAACCTATGAAATTAATATTGGTGAGTTAAGTGATTGTGCGCTCAATAAAAGTGAAGATATAAGCTCCGCTAATTTTCAAGTTCCAAAGAAGGCTATGAGAGGAGATTTGCAATGGAACGAAATATTGTTCAACCCCAAACCCGGCTCCAATGATTTTGTAGAATTGTATAATACCACCAACCACACTATTGATTTAAAGGGATTGTATTTTACCAGCACCAATGAAAATGGCCTAAGGGTTGAGCCCATACCCATAGCCCAAGAAGCAGGAATGGCCTTTCCTGGCGAGTATTTGGCTTTTAGTATTGATGCTGCGCTTTTACAAAAATGGTATAGTGTTCAAAACCCAAATGCTGCCCTTGAAATGAGCTTGCCATCCCTCAACGACGATGAAGGGAATATTCTACTTATCAATGAAAAAGATGAAGTATTAGACTCTCTTTATTACTCAGAAAAAATGCACTTGAGTTTTTTAAACAACAAAGAAGGAATCAGCTTAGAGCGTATCAATCCATTCATATTTGGTTCAGACCAAAACAATTGGACCAGCGCGGCAGAGGAGCAGCAATTTGGTACGCCTACCTCTAGAAACTCTCAATACAAAATAGGTAAACAAAATGGAAATTTTTCATTGAGTCAGGCGTATTTTAGTCCGGATAGCGATGGCGAAAACGATGTGATGGTATTTAGTTATACAAACAAAACAGATAAAAATATTGGCAGTTTACACATCTACAATGATGCTGGTCAAATTATTAAAAGGATATGCGACTCAAAAGTATTGGGCAGCAGCGGAGAACTGCATTGGGCGGGCGATAGCGATAAAGGTGAGAAGGCAAATATTGGTATGTACTTGGCAGTTTGGCAAACTTATTCTGCCAATGGCGAAGGCGAAAAAAGTGTTCGAAGTTTTGCATTATTAGGGAAATAACCAATCAAATAATTAGTTTCGTATATTGGTTTAAGTTTTAAAAACGTATATGAAACAGGCAATTTTCTTTTTCCTTCTTTTATTGAATTTTTTTGTTGGGCAACATTCGCTCTTAGCAAAAGATAGTTTGAGCATACAATCTAGTGAACAAATTGCCAAAATTGAAAAAGCGTATTTTGAAATTTGGATGGACAAGCAAGTATTGCTTCGCATTAAACAAAACACTCATTTAAACAAATTATACCAAGAAAAGGAGTTTAACATTCAAATTCAAGATTCTACAAAATACGCTGAATTACTTGCAAATATTAACTTCTTAAAACAAATAGATAGAGGTGAACCAGTAGTTTTGATAAATGATACCTTGTTTAAAATTTACAAAGCCGCAGGAGGTTTTAACCGGGTTGAAGTGGCCAAGAACATTTCAAACAAGATAATTGAGATAGGAGAAATTAGAGATTTTAATCCAGATTCAATTACCATGATTGCGCAGTTGAATGGCTCCTATTCATATGAGTATGCGGGAGAAAATTTATTTACATTAAGGCTTATTGAACTCGCAGTTATTAATCCAGAAAACCCGCATCAGGCGGCTCAGTTTATATTGGTTATTCTAAGGAGAAAGCTATTGGATTACAATAACCTAAGCGACTTTTCGGTATTAATAAAAAAGATTGGAATTGGACTAGCAATTATATTAGGCATTATTTTTCTGTTGCTCTTTTTGAACCGACAATTTACCAAGTTAAAAAAATACAGTTTAGAAAATGAAGCACTATTTATTGAAAAAATTGGTTTAAGAAATGACCAAGGACTTTTGAAAAGATTGGTAATCGAGAGCTTACAAAAAACAATACTTTTGGTTCAGGTTGTATTATTTGGCTTTATCATATACTTGGGCTTGCCTGCCTTATTCAATGTGTTTCCCAAAACTAAATTCATTACCACTACCCTATTGGGTTGGATCATTGAACCATCTTGGCAGATTTATAAAAGTATCATTCAATTTATTCCAGATTTGGTTACCATTTTGGTTATCTACTATTTTACGCGATTTACCATTCGCTTGTTGAAGTTTTTTTACAATGAAATTGAAAGAGGCAGGTTAATCATCAAAGGCTTTCACAAAGAGTTTGCGAAACCTACCTTTCAAATAGTTCAGTTTTTAGTTTATGCCTTTATGCTGGTGGTTATTTTTCCCTATCTACCTGGTTCCAATTCTCCTGCATTCAAAGGTGTTTCTGTGTTCTTAGGTGTTTTATTTTCTTTAGGTTCAAGCAGTGCCTTGAGCAATATTATGGCTGGCTTGGTATTAACTTATATGAGGCCTTTTAAAGTAGGCGATAGGATAAAAATTGGTGATTGCACGGGAGATGTTATGGAAAAAACAATTTTAGTTACAAAAATAAAGACCATTAAAAACGAAGAAATAACCTTGCCCAATGCCACTGTTTTAAACGCACAAACATTAAACTACTCTATGTTTGCGCAAACAGAAGGGCTCATTCTTCACTCAACTGTAACCATTGGTTATGATGTGCCTTGGAATAAAATGCATGCCGTGTTAATTGAAGCTGCAAGTATCACCAAATACATTAACAAAACGCCTGCACCATTTGTATTGCAAACTAGCCTTGATGATTTTTATGTATCGTATCAAATAAATGCTTATACCAACGAGGCAAACAAACAAATAAGTATTTATTCTGATTTACATCAAAACATTCAAGATTGTTGTGCCAAAGCAGGCATTGAAATTATGTCGCCACACTACAACTCACTGCGTGATGGTAACCAAAGTACCATCCCTAAAACCGAGGGTTAAAATGTAATTAAGGAAATAAAATTTAATGATTGAATTTATTATTTAAGGTAAAGATGAATAAATCATCATCATCTGTATGATTACTAATTCTTGTTTGACCCCATCAGGGTCACATGTTTATAGCAACTCAATTGCCCTATAAACATACGACCCCGATGGGGTCGAATTTAATTTGCCGATACAATTTTGATTTATCAATTCAGCATTTTAATGACTCACTTGCCTCGTTTAAGCAGCAATGTTAAACTATCGGCAATGGCAATAAACAAAAAGATATAGGCCAACCAATCGCCATGCTCAGTGTAAAATGTTTGTGTGGTATATACTGGTACTTTGTATCTAATTACTTCTTTCTGCCACCAGTTAGATGCTATTAATACCCTGCCATCTTTATCAATTACACCACTAATGCCAGTATTGGCAGATCTGGCAATGGCCCTTCTGTTTTCAATGGCTCTGAGCCTTCCAAAATCAAAATGTTGGCGATAGCCAGGCGTATTTCCCCACCAACCATCGTTGGTTATGATGCATAAAATGTCGGCTCCCTTTTTAACATAGGAAGCAGTAAATTCTGGGAAAACACTTTCATAACAAATTATTGGGGCCAATGTTACTTTCTGATAATTGGTAAAAATTTTGCTTTCGCCATCACTCGCCAAACTACCACTTGTTCCACCCAAATTAATTGCATACTTTTCTATGAACCCAAAAATGGCGGGATATGGCATTTTCTCTACTCCTGGCACCAATTTACTTTTATGATAAATTTGCAAACTATCATAATTACTCATTTGCAAAGCAGTATTATACGAGTCGAAATACTCCTCTGAATTTCTCAATTTTCTGGCAGTAAGCGTCTTCTTATCATCCTTACCATATATTCTATACGAATCCATGCCACTTAAAATAGTTATATGCGGATGTGAATTTAAAAAACCATGCAAAATTTGAATCAAGGTTTCTTGTTCTAGGTTGTTCTCTGAGAGCCCGCCTTGTAAGGCAGTTTCTGGCAATAAAATAAATTGCGCTTCGCTATCTAATTTGGTTTCGGCCAATTGCAACATAGATACCAATTGCTCATGAGCGCTCACGCCACCAAACTTTTCTGTGTAAGGATCTAGGTTGGGCTGAACCAAAATAACATCTAGTGTTTTACTCACCCTGTTTACAGACTCAGAGTTCACATACCAAGATAAAAATAAGGGGGCAAGCAGTAAGAAAAATACTTTATTCAATGCCAAATTTCTGCGTTGTATAGCGTTGGCTTCAGGCCATATTTTTAAGAGTTGATGCACTTGTGTATTGGCATACAATACCCACAACGAACCGCCCAAAACACCAGTAAATTCGTACCATTGAACGGTTGCAGATAAATAACTAAATACATTGCCTAGGATCAGCCAAGGGAAAGCCAAATCCCAATTAAATTGCAATAACTCCACCGAAATCCAACAAGCAATAAAGTACCAATAGTTTGGTGTTGCCGTAATTCTATTGCGCGCATGAAACAACATCATGGGCAATACCATAGGCAGGCTATTGATGATAAATGCTGCAATGGCACCACCTGCACTGGCATTCCAAATCCACCATACTGAGCCTATGTTCCATAGTAAAAAACTCAACCAGGTGTAAGCAAACAACCACGCCTTTGAGTTTGCTTGTTCTTGCCTGATGCGCTGTTCAAGCAGGAGCAAAGGCACAAATGCTACAAAAATGAATGGCAATATTTTAAATGGCTGAAATGCCATAACAAAAAATAAAGCCGACGAGATACTGAGTATCAAGTAGGCTAAGTGTTTATTTTTTACCTTCAACAACAATGACAAATTCTCCTTTAATTGGGTGGGTTGAAAAATAGTGTAACAGTTCTGCTAAGCTCCCATTCACAGTTTGTTCAAACATTTTGGTTAGCTCACGACTCACGCTTGCAGTGCGGTCTGAACCTAAATACTCTCCCAATTGCGTAAGGGTTTTGAGCAAACGGTGCGGACTTTCATAAAAAATCATGGTATATTCTATTGCGCTGAGTTGTTGAAAAGCGGTTTGTCTGCCTTTTTTCTCTGGCAAAAAACCTAAGAATATAAAAGCATCGGAAGGCAAGCCACTTTTTACCAAAGCAGGTACAAAAGCGGTAGCACCCGGTAAACATTCAACTGCAATATTTTCTTTTAAACACTCGCGCACCAGTAAAAAACCTGGGTCGCTAATAGCAGGTGTGCCCGCATCACTCACCAAAGCAAGAATTTTGCCCGAGGCTAATTCTTTGATTAAGTGAGCAATATTTTTGTGTTCATTGTGCGCATGGTAGCTCCAAAGTGGCTTATTAATTTGGTAGTGATTGAGCAACTTAAGCGTTTGGCGTGTATCTTCGGCCAATATAGCATCTACCTCCTTGAGCATTCTGAGGCCTCTCAAGGTAATGTCTTCGAGGTTGCCAATTGGAGTGGGAATAAGAATTAGTTTACCAGTTTGCATCATTGAGTATACAAATTAACATACCTTAAGGCTATTTATATCAATAATCCTTTATAATTCACAAAATAATCTGATTTATTTATAGCTACAATTAACAGCAAATGAAATATTTAATAAATGGGATCAGGATTTAATCATTTTACCTATGCGTATACGTGAGATTTGTAGTGTATGCAACAGCAGGAAAATTAAGCACTTTGATAACATCAGATTCATTTTTGAGGAAAAGCAAAGTAACTAATCAATCACCAGAGATTCTTTGAGTGAAATTTATAGACTTGAGTTTAGCCGTGTCAACAATTTTAATGTTTACGCCAAGAAGGTCATTCAGCATCATTTGTTGCTTGTTCTTCCTTTTTTCTTTTTCGTTCTTTTCTGAAAGAACTATAGATGGGAATGGAGGTTACTAAAATAAAAACCACAATAACCCAATCTAAATAATCTAGTGCATTGGGAATTAATTGTCCAACAAAATAGCCCGCATTTACAATGGTAAGTGGCCATAAAAATGCACCCAACACATTAAAGAATAAAAAGATATGTGGCTTTACCTTTACTACCCCTGCTAATATGGGTGCAAAGGTTCTGATAATGGGAAGAAACCTACCAAGTATGAGGGCAACACCACCATATTTTTTATAAAAATCTTCGGCAGTGGTAATGTATTTCTTTTTAAAGAAGAGGCTATCCTTTCGTTTATATAAAGCCTCTCCAGTATGAAAGCCAAACCAATAGCCGGCATAATAACCTGCAATTCCTGCAAAGCCAATGTAAACAATAAGGTAAGAAAGTTCTACATCCAATATACCCAGGTAACAAAGCAGGCCGGCGGTAAATAGCAAGGAATCGCCTGGCAGAAAAAAACCAAAGAAAATGCCATTCTCCAAAAATATGATGAGTAGGAGCATAAATAATCCTCCAAATCGTATGAGCTCTTCCGGTTTAAATAAATCCCAAAAACTATCCAAATGATTGCTATTAAGTTCTACAAATTAGCACCAAAAAACGGAGAAAACAAATGATATCTATTATTAAGATTTTGTGGTTAATGGAAATTCCATATTGCCACCAAGGCACAAAGGCACGGAGATGTTTTTTTGTTTGGTGGTTAATGTTTGTAACCTTTAACCACAGAGGGCACAGAGAGAAGACACAGAGCTTTCTGAGGAGAATAAAAAAAATAATCTCTGTGTGCTCTGTGTGATTTTCTCTGTGATCTCTGTGGTTAAAAGAATATCAATTAACCACAGACCAAACTTTATTTAGATATTTCTGAAGCCTATTTGTTGGCGGCCTTGCTCTACTTTCTCTGCTTTAACCAAAACCTCTTCTTTCATTTTATCTTTATAGTCTTGCATGGCCTCTGAAAGTTCTGGTTTATTTAAACCCAAAATTTGAACCGCAAGTAAACCCGCATTCTTAGCATTATTAATAGCCACGGTAGCTACCGGAACGCCACCAGGCATTTGCACAATAGATAAAAGAGAATCTAAGCCTGAAAGGGTTTTTAGCTGCACTGGCACCCCAATAACTGGTAAGGTAGTAATTGCTGCTACCATGCCAGGCAAATGTGCTGCGCCACCTGCACCTGCAATAATTATTTGCAAGCCTTTACCTTTAGCCTCTTTGGCATAGGTAAACATTCTATCGGGCGTTCTATGCGCAGATACTACCGTAATTTCGAAAGGCACTTTAAATTCTTCCAAAATTTTTGCTGCTTCTTTCATCACTTCCAGATCGCTGTCTGATCCCATGATGATGCCAACTAAATTATTTGCCATAGTTATCTTATTAAAAACAAAAGCCCGAAAAACGGGCTTTTAATTGTTATGCTTCAGTTCCTTCTTCCTCCTCTGGTTCTGGCTCAATGCCATCCATCAGGTTTCTGATATCTTGCAACTCTTCTTTGTTGTACTTGTTATTGTGATCTGCAATTAAATCTATCATGTATTCAAAATTCTCTTTGGCAGAATCTTCTTCCATATAAATAAATGTATATGCTCCATTGGCCTCAATATCTTCATAAGCCAATCGCAACATCCTCACTAAACCGGGTTCTTTTAAATTTGATTTAAAGTCGGTGCGCAGTTCCTTGAGGAGTTTTACAATCTCTTCTGCATTAAATCCGTCTTTCTTTAACTCTAATTTGATTTTATCAATTATCTGCTTCATGTTTTTTATTTGTAGCGCAAAATTATATTTTTTATATTGAAATCACACCTAAACCATAAATTGATTGTAAAATTAGCATTCAACACGCTCATTTTTAAGCTAAAAAGGCAATTAAATGAGGTTCGAACCTATTTACCAAAGTTTAAAGCATTTTTGAACCAAATAAACCAATTTTAAAGCTGATTTTCTGTGCTAAATAGGATTTTATTGACTTTATTTAACTAATATTTACATGAGCAGCATTTACCCTGTTTGCTTAATCCTTAACAATTTATCTTATAAACCAAACTAGTTTAGGATGTTGCCTATTCATTGGGCGCCTATAATACTTCTACATTATACCGATTGTTTTTGCGCCCATTCATTCATGAGCACCTTGTATTTATTTAGGAAAGTACTCTTAGAAACAAAGCCTTCGTATTTATTTTTGCTTAAAACTGGTATATAAAAAACACCTGGATTGGCATCATAAGTCTCCATTAAAACTTCTAGTGAATCGTCTATATCAATTGCAATTACGCCACCCAAAAGCAGTTCCGATACCTTTACCCTATCATAAACCTCTGGCTTAAAAATATAAGGCTTTAATTGCCCCATAGTTACCATACCCAAAAATTCGCCATTTCTTTTAACCACTGGAAAAACATTTCTCCTAGTGCTAGAAAC
>Ga0209443_1001513_pt1 | contig 14549 bp, 10 predicted proteins | sample LauGreBMM110DCMD_2_FD_187571 | JGI IMG/M metagenome (GOLD analysis project Ga0209443, IMG submission 187571) | Freshwater lake microbial communities from Lake Michigan, USA - Su13.BD.MM110.DCMD (SPAdes) (version 2) | ecosystem: Environmental > Aquatic > Freshwater > Lake | place: Lake Michigan... | reverse complement strand
GTCTGACTTCGCAGTAATTGTGCGCTCAGCCGTAGTTTCAATTCCAACAATTTATCGAGCGTTTGTGGCTGCTGGAATTCCAGTTGAAGTTGCAGCAGATGAGATTGCGCTACATCAAGATCCCGCTGTCGCGCCGTTGTTTACCATGCTGCGAATAATTGATAACCCAAAGCTGGCAACAGTTGATGTGGTGGCAGATCTTTTAGTTGGACCGCTGGCGGGTATTGACCCCGTTGACTTACGTCGCCTTGGTAGTTACTTGCGCGGGACTGATCGCTCTGCGCAGCGAGCACCGCGTCCAGCAATGACACTTATTGGGCAAGCGCTTTTGGACCCAAATTTGCTACTTGATGTGCCACCAGGTCGCCATGACGCTGCTGTTGAGGCGATTCGTACCCTTGGAAAATTATTGGCGCAAGCTCGCACTGCGATGCAAAAAGGTGCCAGTCCGCATGAAGTTTTATGGAGCGTCTGGCAAGGCACATCGTGGCCAACAAAACTGCAGGAGCAAGCTATTGGCTTTGGCGCCGCCAGTACGAGAGCACATCGAGACTTAGATGCGATTTGTTCACTATTTGATTTAGCGAACCGCTTCGTGGCGCGCGGGCGAGGTAAAGATTTAACAAACTTCTTGGATGAAATCCAAGCGCAAGAAATTCCGGCTGAGGCCCTTGCAGAAAATGATGTTCGAAAAGATTCCGTTCGCTTGCTAACTGCCCACAGAGCGAAAGGACTGCAGTGGAAGTTTGTAGTTGTGGCCAGCGCCCAAGAAGATCTGTGGCCAGATTTAAGGCAGCACCAAACGTTATTGCAGTCTGATCGCATTGGTCCAGGTATTGAGTTATTGCCCGTAACCATGCGCGAGTTACTTGCCCAAGAGCGAAGACTTTTTTATGTGGCAATAACGCGGGCAAAACAAACTCTGCTAATCACAGCAACTGACACTTCAGTTCGCGACGACGGGGTGTCGCCAAGCCGATTCGTATCTGACATCGTTGCGGCTTTGCCAGCTACTGCGCCAATTCATACTGGTGGTCGTCCAAAGCGACCGCTGAGTATTGATGGCGTGATTGCCAATCTTCGTCGCACGCTCAATGACAACGAACAGCCAGAATTAATGCGATTGGCTGCTGCGAATCAATTAGCGAAACTAGCTTCAGATCACGGCTCGTTATTTGCCTTAGCGCAACCAGCTAACTGGTGGGGCGTTTTGGAACCAACCCAAAATTCACATCACAAGATTGATGAAGTTTCGATTTCAGCCTCGGGGATTATGGCGATTGAAAAATGTCCAGCTCAGTGGTTCTTGGAACGCAAAGTTAATGCCACTGCTCAATCTGCGATGCCATTAGTTTTTGGAAATGCGCTTCACACTATTGCGCAGGGGCTCTCATCCGGCGAGCTGGAAAGTGACATTTCCGTAATTGATGAACAGCTTGATCGGCTTTGGCCAAGTATGGGATACGAAGCTAAATGGGAATCTGCTAGAGAGCGCCGGGCTGCCCACGATGCTTCGGTACGACTGCTTTCTTGGATATTAGACCATCAAGAAAATGTCAGTCTGACGGAATCAAAACTTGCTTGGAGCACCACAGTTGCTGTTTCGCAGCCAGATGGCCAAACGCGCGAAGTAGCAATTGCAATTACCGGTCGAGCAGATCGAATTGAATTCACTGAAGACGGCATAACCATTTTTGATTTTAAAACAAGTAAAGAATCAAAAAAGCCAAAAGATTTACAAGTTGATGTGCAGCTCGCGCTGTACGCATATTTGATGGAGCACGGCAATTTCGAAGCTGACGAAATCATGACGCAGCGAAGTGTTGATCAAGTTGTTGCGGGCGCTGCGCTTGTCCAACTTCGTGTGGGTGAAAAAGATAACTCGGATATTGCTCTAGTTCAGCAAGTTACCCCACAAGCTCATGACGAAAATTCCCAAGTTTCACTAGAGCAACGTCTGGGTCAAGGCGCTCTTGTTGTGCTCGCTGAACAATACGAAGCGCGCTATGAAAAACAAAAATGCAGTATGTGCGCAGTTCGTATGCTTTGTCCAGCTACCCCAGAAGGAAAGCAGGTGTTGTCATGAAAGAACTAACCATGACTGACCTTGCAAAAGTTATTGGGTTCCGACCAAGTGAAGAGCAAATTGCGGCAATTAAATCCCCACTTGAACCAAGCATGATTGTTGCCGGCGCAGGAACTGGAAAAACCACTGTAATGGCAGCGCGGATTGCTTGGTTGATTATGACCCAGCAAGTTGCGCCAGATCGAATTCTGGGACTGACTTTTACTACCAAAGCAGCCAATGAATTATTAAATCGGGTTCGCAGTTACTTACCAAAAGCCTTGGCGTATCTGCCAACGCAGGGAGTCCAACTCGATGTTGGGGAGCCGATAATTTCCACCTACAACGCTTTTGGATCACGTTTACTAAAAGAACATGCACTTCGTCTTGGCCTAGAGCCAGATGCCCGGGTAGTTGTGGACGCGACCAGATACCAACTTGCCATGCGAGTGGTTTGCGCAACCTCCCAAGACTTAGGGCAATTGGGGTATTCGCCCACAATTGCCGTAACTGAACTTTTGAAACTTGATGAACATTGCTCAAATTATTTAGTTAATCCAACTGACATCATCGAAAGTGACACGCTTCGATTGGCTGGGCTTGATCAAATAGAAAAGAAACAGAAGTTAATTGACGAGATGATGGCAACTAGCGCAAAACGAATTGCACTTGCCGAATTAGTACTGGACTTTAGAAAAGCTAAATTATCGAATGACGTAATTGATTATTCAGACCAGATCAGGCTCGCAGCGCAAGCTGCGCAGAATTCAGAAACTATGCGCAGCCTTCTTAAGGAACAATTTCAAGTTGTGTTACTTGACGAGTATCAAGACACTTCGCTTTCACAAAAAGTTTTACTTCAGCAACTTTTTGGTGAAGGTCATCCCGTTATGGCAGTGGGCGACCCATGCCAAGCGATTTATGGTTGGCGTGGGGCCGAAATTACCAACATGGGAAATTTCAAGACAGATTTTTGTCGTGTTATAGCTGGAAAGCAGGAGCCAGCAGCAGTTTATAACTTGACGGTAAATCGCCGATCTGGAAAAAATATTCTTGCGGCAGCAAATGTTTTAAGCGATCAATTGCGAGTGATTCATCCTGAAATTGTTGAACTCGTTCCAGGTGATGATGCAATGCCTGCTGGCGAAATTCATACTGCCCTACTTCCAACTTTCGCAGATGAAGTTAATTGGGTCTGTGATCAAATTGCAAAATTGAAGCCAGCGAAAAGTTGGAATGACGTAGCAGTTTTGCTCCGTGAAAAAAAGAATGCCGGATACTACGTAACTGGACTAGAGGAACGTGGAATTCCAGTCCAAGTAGTTGATCCTGGTGCACTAATTCATCTGCCAGAAGTTCGTGAAGTAATTAGTTATTTAGAAACAACTTATGATCCGACAGCAAATCCTGCGCTGGTTCGCATTTTGCTAAGCCCGCGTTGGCAAATTGGCACTCGTGATTTAGCAATCCTAGGACGACATGCGGGCGAGCTCGTCAGGATAGAACACGCACCAGGAACTCCGATATCAGTTGAGCTAGATCAAATTGTTTCGGCCGTAGATAAGTCGCAGCGCGTGAGCTTGTTGGATGCTTTGGAATTAGTTGGCCCAGATGATGGCATGCCATATTCAAATGAAGCGCGCGCCCGCATGATGGAACTTGCGGCGCAACTACGAATGCTGCGCCGGTATTGCACCGAATCTGCAATTGATTTAATTAGCCGAATAATCCGGGTAACTGGAATTGGCGTTGAAGCAATGACATTGAACTCACCCACAGGCTCAACACACTTTGATCGGCTAGCAGCCTTAATTGATTTAGCTGGAAACTTTAGGAATCTTGAAGGCGACTCGAGTGTGGCCGCATTCTTGGAGTATGTGCGAACAAGTGAACGCTTCAATTCCTTAGTCGATGCGGAAGTAACTCTGAGCGATAATGCCGTGATCATAATGTCGATCCATAAATCAAAGGGTTTGGAATTTCCAACTGTGGTAATCCCAGATCTAACTTCAGGTGTCTTCCCGTCAACACCAAAAGATCGACACTGGCCGAGAAATGCATTTCGAATTCCACAAGATGTCTTAACAGCTCCGCTTAATCCGGGGTTACCACAATTCCCAGCACCAGCAGGGCCACGAGGAGTTGACTACACCGCTTACACCAGTGCCGCTGCGCAACTCGCAATTATTGATGAGCGCAGACTTGCCTACGTTGCAGTTACGCGCGCTGCGCAACTCGTTATTGGTAGTGGATCTTGGTGGGGACCAACCCAAAGTCGAGTCCGGGGACCAAGTAATTTCCTAGAAAATTTGCACGCCCAAGCCACCCACCCTGATATGTGGTCGCCGGAACCAGAAGCTGAAGCAAAGAATCCAATGTTTGAAAATGTGATTCACCCAATCTGGCCGGCCGGTGTTAGCTCTAAAGTTCGCGAGCAACTACAAGTTGCTGCGAATTTAGTAACTGCCGCAACCGCTAAACGCCATGATGTTTCAGGATTAACTGATGAGCAACACAGTGTTATTGCATCTTGGGAACAGGATATTGCTGCCTTGGTTTTGCAGGCACAAGCTAACGCTGCGACGCAACGAGTTGTGCGCCTACCTGGATCACTTTCGGCAAGTCAATTGATTGCCCTTGATACTGATCCAACGCAGTTCTTAAGAACACTGGTGCGTCCAATGCCTAGGCAGCCATCTGGCGCAGCAGATCGCGGCACGGCATTTCATTTGTGGGTGGAAACGTTTTACGGTAAGCGCGCTTTAATTGATGCGCAAACTTTGCCAGGTGCGATGGATGATGAAATTTATTCTGATGACCAGCTCCAAGAACTCAAAGCAGCTTTTGAAGCGGGACCATTTTTCGCGCGAACTCCAGTTAATCTTGAGTTACCATTTGCGCTAGTAATGGGTGGTCGCACGCTGCGTGGTCGACTAGATGGCTTATTTAAGGGCACCAGCGAGGATCCAAATGCGCCAGATCGCTGGGTAGTTGTGGATTGGAAAACTGGAAAGCCAGGCTCAGCTAATGATTTACAGCTGAGTATTTACCGCCAGGCTGCTGCGCTATCTCTTGGAGTATCCCCAGACCAAGTAGAAGCAGTTTTTTATTATGTGGCTGATCAAGTTGTGGAAAAACCGACGAAGCTACTTTCAATACCTGAATTAGCAGAACTTATCTCGTAATCTTCAATTACTAATTTCAACCACGAGCGCACAGTGGTCACTAATTTCTAATGCCAAAGTATGCGCACTAGCTTTAGCAAGTTTGACACTTTCTGCGCCGAATCCTCGAGCTAGCATGTGATCAAACTGAATGCGCGGCTTAAAGGTTGGATAAGTAGGAAGTTTTGCTAATGAATCCCAGCCGGTAACGCGCGCAGATATTTGTCCAGGTAAATTAAAGTCCCCAATTATTAAAACTGGATTATTTCGGGTAGCTAAGTGTTTACTGAGCGCCCTAATTTGCTTCACGTTGTAACCTGGCACAAAACTCAAATGCGCAGTTGCAACTGTAATAATTCCTGAAGGTGTTTCAAGATCGGCAATGATCGCTAGCCGTGGTTCATCTGCAACTTTAATAACTCGGGGCCGAGGATCAGCTGGCACAAGCAGTGGCAGTGAAAGTGGCGCAGCTTTGAATCTTAAAACTTCAACATTTGACATTGGATAACGCGAAGCTAATCCCACTCCGTAATGTGGCTGCGTTTGGGCATTTGGCAAATGATCATGGGTGTGGATGTGAGAATCGTCCGCGCTCTGCCAAGATTCACCGGGTGTACCAGTAACTGAGGGCGCGAAAATCCAATGGGGCAATCCCATGGCTTGTGCCACTACTTGGGTTTGATGCTCATAATCACTTCGAGGTTGATTGCGATCCACTTCTTGCAGCCCAATAATGTCCGCAGAAATCTGTCCGGCAATTTTGGCTAATCCAGGCCTGGATTCGCCTTGAGTTAATGCAATTCCATGCAATAAATTCCAAGTAGCAACTCTCATATCAAAAGACTACGCGTAAGCGCGTAGGATCGCTTTTTGTGGAGAACTTAATGCGCGACTTACCCCTTGCGCGGTTCACCATTGATCGAGCTGCCCAATTGCGCAGCAACCCGCTTTGGTTTGAGCAAGCTTGGGCTTCACAAGCCACCAGAGTTTTAGTGCTACATGAACGAAAAATTCCGATTACAGCCGAATTGTCCATTGTTTGGGTGAAGCCTTGGTCGCTAAAGATGTCTGCAAGTGATGCCAAAGAAGCGGCCTTATTCTTGGGAGCTGATGCGGAACATACCTACATCGCAATCATGAAAGATGAAGTAGGACTAGCCGATGTTAATTGGGCAAGTCTGCGCGATGTTGGTTCCCAATTAAGCGCAACTGATGTCGGATTGGCCACTTCGGCGGTTGCATTAGCAACTTGGCATGAAGGACATACATTTTGTCCAAGTTGTGGGCAGCGCACCACAATTGCAATGGCTGGCTGGTCGCGTAAGTGCGCAAGTCACGAAACTGAACAATATCCGCGCACTGAACCGGCCATGATCGTGGCAGTCGAAGATACTGCTGGTCGCATTTTGCTGGGTCGGCGAAGGGAATGGCCGCAGGGTTGGCTCTCGACTTTAGCTGGCTTTGTGGAAGCGGGGGAATCTTGCGAAGCTGCGGTAATTCGAGAGGTTTACGAAGAATCTGGCATCCATGTAGATATATCGTCGCTGCGCTATCTAGGTTCACAGCCTTGGCCATTTCCAGCATCGCTCATGTTGGCTTACCGAGCTATTGCAACTAGTACGCAAGTTGAAATGCATGATGATGAAATGACCGAAGTGCAATGGTTTTCACGCGAAGAATTAGAAACTGCTTGTGACAATGAAACTTTAAAATTACCTAGCCCAGTTTCGATTGCATTTAGATTAATTCAATCTTGGTATGGCGCTGACATACCATTGAGATGGTGCCGAAGTTAAGTTGATTTTTACAATCACATAGAGAGATCACACATAGAAATGGTGGAACAAAATGAGTGACAAAATAACGATGTACAGCACACCGTGGTGTGGCTACTGTCAGCGCTTGAAAGCACAAATGGGACGCGAAGGTATCGAATACAACGAAATTGATATCGAACAAGATCCAGCTGCTGAGCAATTTGTTATGGGAGTGAATTCGGGGAATGCGGTAGTCCCAACCCTGCTTTTCCCAGATGGCTCAACTCGGACAAACCCAAGCATTGGTGAAGTTAAGTCCCTACTTGGGCGGTAACAGGCTTGCCTTGTTAACAGGCAACTGGGGCGTAGTACCGCAGTGTCACAGCCACTTGGCACAATGGTTCGGTGCCCGAGATTCTTGATTCCTTAGACGACCAGCAGCGGGCTGCGGCGCAGTGCATTTCAGGTCCCGTTGCAATTTATGCTGGCGCAGGCACCGGCAAGACCCGCACTATTACGCATCGAATCGCACACGCCATAACAAGTGGCGAGCATGATGCATCGCAAACTTTGGCAGTAACTTTCACAACTCGCGCCGCCGGTGAATTACGAAATCGCCTTGGACAGCTTGGTGTGGGCGGTGTCCAGGTACGAACATTTCACAGCGCAGCACTTCGACAGTTGCGTTTCTTTTATCCGCAATTTTTTAATTCCAACTTGCCAGACTTAATGCCCAGTAAATTTCGATTTGTAGCTGACGCCGCAACGCTATGCCGTGTTCCAAATGACAAAGACACAATTCGCGATTTATCTGCGGAAATTGAATGGGCAAAAGTAAACATACTTTCACCTGATAGTTATCGAGAGAAAGCCGTCGAAGTGCGCCGCGATCTAAGCGGGGAATTAACCGTTGAAAAAGTCTCAAAAGTTTTCGAAGCTTACCTTTCGCGAATGGACGAAGCGCATGCCATGGATTTCGAAGATGTCTTGTTGCTGACCACAGCCATGCTGGAAAATTATCCTGAGATGGCAACCACAGTGCGTAAGCAATATCGACATTTCACAGTGGATGAATTCCAGGACGTCAGCCCAGTCCAGTTCGAATTGCTCTCACAATGGCTAGGCGACCGAGACGATGTTTGTGTCGTGGGGGATCCCGCTCAAACTATTTATTCATTTTCAGGTGCAACCTCAAAATATCTCATTAACTTTGCATCCCACTTTGCGCGTACCCAGGATTTTCAACTCACACATTCTTATCGAAGTACTGAGCCAATTGTTTCCCTCGCAAATCAAGTTTTGGCAAAAGATGCAACGAGTCCGATTCGCCTCAAGTCCAAGCGTGGTAAAGGTCCAGTTGCCACGTTAACTGCGTATAGCAGCGATGAAGAAGAAGCCAAGCAAATTGGGAAACAGATTGCCGAGTTGATCGCAAGTGGAATTAGCCCTCGAGAAATCGCAGTGCTTTATCGGATAAATAGTCAATCAGAAATTTTTGAAGCTGAACTTGGTGCCTTGGCAATTCCAGTATCTTTGCGCGGAGCTGAGCGATTTTTTGAGCGTCCCGAAGTTAAGAATGCCTTACTCACCCTTCGTGCCGGGCTACACGTCACGGGGGATAGACCGTTTGTTGAAACTGTGCGAGATATTTTAAGTTCGTTGGGCTGGAAACCAAAAGAACCAGATAGTGGCAGGTCGGTGCGCGAAACTTGGGAATCGTTAAACACAATTGTCGAGTTGGCAGATGATTTGCATGCTAAAGACGCCACAGCCCAATTGCCAGATTTTGTTAAGTCACTGGATTTACGAAACGAAATGGAATTTGCGCCAAGTGCAAATGCCATCACTTTGGCTTCGATTCATTCAGCTAAAGGCCTGGAGTGGGAAGCAGTGTTTGTCGCTGGATTGAGCGAGGGATTACTGCCAATTTCACACGCAACCACACCAACGGAATTCAATGAAGAACGTCGACTCTTGTATGTGGCAATGACGCGAGCAAAAACTGTGCTTCGGCTATCTTGGTCCAAATCTCGACACACTGATGGAAAAGGATATCGGGAGCAATCAACTTTGCTCCGAGATTTAAATTTCTAGCTAGAAACTTTGTCGGCAAAACCTGGAACCCATTGCGCAAACTCATTGCGTACTGAAAATTCCGATTCCAGTTGGCACAGAACGCCGATACTTCCCATCCAAACCCGATGAATTAACACGTAGTTTGGTGGCAAATTAATTTTGGTTCCAATTGACCAATCGGCATTTCGTGGATCACTTGTGCGTTGAAATTGTTCCCGGATCCAATCGCGACTGTGCTTAAAAATTTCTACTTGCGCCGGTTCAGTAAAGGGGCCCAAGTAATCGAGCAATGATTGTGCTTCAAGTTCAATTCCTGGGCGAATGAAACCCTCTTCGCGCAAACCTGCCACTACTGTTTCAGCGTCTCCTACAAGAGCAATTTTCAGCAAGGTGCCCATCGCAGCAGGAAGGCCATCAGGCAAGTGCGCAGTCGCCCCAAAGTCTAAAATCGCTAATCGACCATCTGGCATTACTTTGAAATTTCCGGGGTGTGGATCAGCGTGCAGTAATCCAACTCGACTTGGGGCAGAAAGTAAGAACCGTAAATACATTTTTCCGAAATGATCACGTTCTTTTTGGGTACCCGATTCAATTAACCGGGCTAATGATTTACCTTCAACCCACTCGGTGATAATCACATTTTCTGCAGCTGCCAGCACATGTGGCACGAAGTAATCGGGATCCCCGTCAAAACCAACGGCAAATTTGCGCTGCATTTGTGATTCATGCAGGTAGTCCAGTTCTTCGGAAACGCAGTCAGTCAATTCACGCAAAATCGATCGAACGTCAATTCCAGGGAAGAACCCAGCGAACAATCTTCCAAACCGTGAGAGTTGTTGTAAGTCAGCCAGCAACGCCCCTGATGCACCGGGGTACTGCACCTTGACAGCAACGTCTCGGCCGTCATGCCAAATGGCTCGATGAACTTGACCAATAGAAGCAGCTGCGGCGGGCTCATCATCAAATGAAGTAAATCGATCTCGCCAGTTTGCACCTAAATTTTCCGTCAAAACTTGATGGACAGATTCAATTGCCATCGGTGGCGCAGAGTCTTGTAACTTCGTTAGTGACTCTCGGTAAGGTCCAGCCATTTCATCAGGTAAAACTGATTCAAAAACACTTAAAGCCTGACCCAGCTTCATAGCGCCACCTTTAAGTTCACCTAAAACGTTAAAGATTTGCTCTGCAGTTTTTGCTTGCGTTAAGGCCGTGACATCCTGCGCTGACATGCCACCAAGGCGCCGGCCAAGTCCAAGGGCGCGACGACCCGCATGACGTAACGGAAGGGCGGCCATTCGGGCGCTGCGATTCATGCCACTTTGGGAAATTTCACTCACCCCTAATTGTCAGCCAGATAGGTCTAAGCGGCATCCGCAGGCGGGGTGAAAGTAGGTGGGATAGGTCTCATCTTGGCTGGGCAGCAGACCTAGTTGCGTCAAACTGGAAGCAGAATTTTGCGTAGCATCCACAAAGTCTGCATCGACCCAGCGATTTAGGATCGCTTGAATTAGTAGCGCAGTTCGGATGATGAGCGCAATCGGCGCAGTATCCACAGCATTATGAGCAGCTACTTGAAGTTCTATCCGTGGCCAAGCGCAGTCTTGATCGCAGCGATGCAAATGCAGGCATCGCAGGCACGGCTGTTGCCCAGGGGTAATTATTGAACTAACAAGGCTCGCACTCGAGCTGGTTGCTGCGAATAAATACGAGATATCCTTGGCGGCAAATGCATCAGCGCTGGTGGCAGCAATCCAGGGAAAATTTGCGCGTTGATCCGGTAGCAAAATCTCAACCCTACGTTGCGCTTGAAAGCGTAATGAGTTCTTATGTGAGGATGCTCCGCGAATCATTCGTTCCATCAAATTTCGCGCAGTGTGATCGCGTCGATTTCCAACGTCTACCCGCGAGGCTCCCCATGGAGTCAGGTCATCTTCCCGAACTAATTGCGAATCGCGCACCGTAATGTTCGGGTAGCCCGAACTCGCTAGCAATAACCCCAAGGTAGTACCAAGTCGACCAGCACCATGAATCGCAATTTCGCAGGCAATGCGCGCCTTCATGGCTTGATGACTGCCAACCGTTTCGCGATTTAGATTCAATCGCTGTAGGCCACTTACTGGATTTTTATCATCATAAGTTTGGGTTGTTGGACCTGAGGTGAGTAATCCTAAGTTTGCGAGTTGAATGAGAAAATTTCGACCAGAACTTTCGGTGAAGCCAGCTTGATTTAGTTCCAGACAGATTTGCGAGACAGAGTTATTTCCTGATAGCAACTGGAATATTTGCTTGCCGATCTGCTTATCTAAAATTATTGCCGAACTCGGGTTGATACCTATTTGAATCTGAGACTCATCGCGTTCGAAGAAGTGCACCCCTGGTGCCAATTGTGGATTTGAAATTGTCATGTCCAAAGTTTTGTAAACCTGGCCTGTGTATCGAGAAAACGATCCACATTAACCGTGTGCTAATTGCCAGAAATTACTGGTCAACGGCAACGCTTCAAATAGAAATTTTGTCCCGATAATCCTTAACTCCGATATTTCGGATTTGGAACTAGAAGTATTTTTTGCACACAGGTAGTGGACAATGTTTTGCCTGATTAAGTGAGGTATTCCCGGGGTCACAAGTGCATTGTCCCCAACTTGTTCACCATTAATCCCCAGCCAAAGCGGCATATGTCCCCAGTTCATCCCCAGCCTTGTCCACAGCTCCATCGATGAGATTCGCAGTTACGTTGCGCAGAAGCATCAGATACCCGTAAGTTTTCGCGTGTTGAAGCTCTCGAGATAACGAGCCGACATTCGCAAGGGGAAGGCGAATGTTTGCGCACGCGGCTCGAGAGCCTCAACTTTTTTATGGGCAGGCTGGACTAGCCTGAGTTACATGCCCAGCTCAAATCAACCTTCGCTATTTGATGCCGATGCATCTTCAACAGAGCTGGATCCGGCTGAGCCAGTTGAGTTTGTCTACCAGCGCACTGATTTAACAAAAGTAGAAGTGCGTCGAAGTAAGCGGGCAAAGCGAAACGTAACTGCGCATCGAGACAATGAAAAAACGGTCGTTACTGTGCCAACAAGAATGGCAAAGCGAGACATCGCAGACTATGTCAATGAGTTAGTAACCCGGTTAGATGATCGCGATGAGCGATCCACTTCGCAAGCTTTACTTGAGCAGCGCGCGCGGCGACTCTCTAAGCAATATCTTGGGCAAGATTTATTCCAAACTCATCTCGTTCCAGTATCAATTCGCTGGGTCACAAATCAAAATGCTCGTTGGGGATCTTGCACACCCAGTGAAGGAACTATTCGACTATCGCATCGCATGGTTCGTATGCCCACATATGTGATTGACTCCGTCATAATTCATGAGTTGGTCCATTTATTAATCGCAGATCACAGTGAAGCTTTTTACGAACTCATGAATAAATATCCAGAACAGGAAAAAGCTAAGGCTTACCTCGATGGATTTTCACATGCCCAGCAAAATTACTCGCCAGAATAACCAGTTACTAATCAGTAATTAACTTTCAGAATTAGGTTCTGGATTATTTTTGTCAGCTTCAATGGCTTTGTTTAATTCAGCCATTAAATCTTCGCTGCCTGTTGCTAAGAATGCATCGATATCATCAATGTCACTATCTCGGGGAAGTAAGTCTGGGTGCGACCAGAGCAAATCTCGGGCCGCGATTCCTTGCGTATCCGCCAGGCGTTGCCAAAGGGCAGCAGCTTCGCGCATCCGCCGAGGTCGCATTTCTAAACCAATAAGTTCGCCTAAAACTTTCTCGGCGGGCCCACCCGAGGCGCGGCGCCTGCGAAATACTTCTTCCAGCGCGCTAGCCGAAGGTAGTCGAGTTCCCGCGGCCTGCGTCACAACTACATTGACCCAACCCTCAATTAGTGCAAGCAAGAGTTCAATTCGAGTCAGCGCCGCAACCTGGGCTGGCGTCTTTGTAGGTTCAAATAGCGATGAAGTCATCATGCTATTGATGCTCTCAGGATCTCGGGGATCAACTTGGGTCATGGCTTGCTCGATTGCGGAAGTATCGATTTGCACGCCACGTGCGTAATCGCAGATCGCAGCCAGCAGTTGAGATTGAATCCAGGGCGCTGCCGAAAATAATCTTTGATGCGCTAGCTCTCGAAGCGTCACATAAAGGCGGGCATCCGATTCATCAATTGATAAACCTTTAATAAACGCATCTACGTTAGTTACAACTAATCCAGGTTTGCTCGCAGCAGCCAGTGGAATACCAACATCGGAGTTACTCAGCACCTGCGTGGTCATCTGTCCAAGTGCCTGGCCAAATTGAGTGCCAAACATTGTTGCGCCCATTGACTTGGCCATGGCCATTAGTGGACCAGTGATGGCGGCAAAGTCTGGCGAAGCCAAAGTTTCGCGAAGATTTTCGGCAACTTCAGGCGGCAAGCTTGCAAGTAGTTCTTCTGGAAAAGTTACTGCGCCGGTTTCGTTACCAGAAGGCAACATACCTGTCATTGCCGATGCCACGCCATCTGCAACGGGTTGAACCATAACTTTCCAGGTGTCGAATGAATTCGCGAGCCAAGCGCTGCGGGTAACGGTATCTATGGTGTGCCCGGCACTTGGTAAGGCAGTCACTTCATTTAGCCACAAGTCGGCAAGATCAGCCGCTGCTCGTAACCGTTCTTGATCAGCGCTCGTGATAGCAGGATCACCGGCGCTTTTGAGAACTTCCGCGGAAGCAGTGTGCGCACTGGTCCAATTGACTGAACCGCCTGATGGATCGCCACCATTTCGCAACATGCGCCCCATGTTTTCCAACATGTCAGCTAACTCATTTTTGTCATCACCACCAGGTGAAAATCCAAACGGAATACTCATTTTGCCCATTCTTGTTCTGCTTCGTGCTTTTAAGGTTATGCCCAGTACTGGCTTTCCCAATGCATTTTTGATCTAGCCCTGGGCGAACAACCAATAAATGTTTATAACGTACGCTTGGTTTCTTAAGGTTTTCAATAACAACCACCACAGGACGGCCTCGCCAATGCGATCGAAATTTAAGCCAAAACTAACTTGGACATTTTTGATTTTGCTGGGGATAGCAATGTTCATTCCCGTTCCATACGTATTGACCACCCCTGGCCCAGTTTTTAACACAATTGGAAAAGAGGGTGACACCGAATTAATTTCAATTTCGGGAACGCAAACTTTTCCAACAGAGGGCGAATTAAATATGACTACCGTGCGGGAAACTGGTGGGCCGCAAGATGGTCTGGACGTATTCCAAGCAGTTTGGGGCTGGTTGGATCCCGATAGTCGCGTGGTACCGCGGGCGTATCTTTACCCGGAAGACCAAACGGAAGCTGAAAACGCTGCGCGAAGCGCCGAAGCTTTTAGTACTTCGCAAAGTTATTCGATTGCTGCCGCAATGAAATATTTAGATAAACCAGTGCTGGAAACAATCGTCATCACAAGTGTTGGCGTCGATACTCCAGCCCTGGACAAGCT
>Ga0209443_1001512_pt1 | contig 14557 bp, 16 predicted proteins | sample LauGreBMM110DCMD_2_FD_187571 | JGI IMG/M metagenome (GOLD analysis project Ga0209443, IMG submission 187571) | Freshwater lake microbial communities from Lake Michigan, USA - Su13.BD.MM110.DCMD (SPAdes) (version 2) | ecosystem: Environmental > Aquatic > Freshwater > Lake | place: Lake Michigan... | reverse complement strand
ATGAATTTGAATTTTAATATTTTATTGAATAAAATATTAAATTTGTTATTGTTATTTTTTATTTTTATTTTTATTTTTATTTTTATTTTTATTTTTATTTTTATTTTTATTTTTATTTTTATTTTTATTTTTTTATTTAAAGATTAGGAAAGCTAGGAGGACCACACAAAATTCCACACTCACCACATCTTTGAGGATTTCCTCTTTGAATAAGAATATATCCGCTCATACCCCAGCTTGTTCCCCAACTATTTTTTACCTTATAATAATCGGTTCCATCTGTCCATGTTCCATATCCAACAGCCAAAACACCGTGATCTAAATTTGAACCACATGTACCTGTTAAAACTCCACTTTTATATGACTGAAAAGCAGGTTGATTTGCCTGAATAGCAATAGATACTGGTTGTTGAACTAGAGCAGTCATTAAAGCAGAATCAGAGTTTTTTGCGACATCAGTAAAAGACTTTGGAGCTACACCTGTATTCTTTGAGCATGTTGTAGTACACGCTCCTTTTTGACCAGTAGTTCCAGATGTATATGGATAACCCGACTCTGTACATAATCCACCATTGGTCTTTGTCCAAGAAAAAGCATTATCCATTAGACCACCATTACACGCAGAATCAATTGTGTCACATGATACCAAATTTTGTTCAGAAAAAGATACAAGAGTTCCATATTTGATTTCATAAGCACCTTCAAGAGCACCTGTCGCAGAAAAGGACCAACAGGATCCACAATTTCCTTGGTCCTTTACACCTGTTACTGCTCCTTTTGTTGACCAATCCACACTTGTAGGAAGGGCCGTTAAATTTTTTGGTGCCTCAAGAACATTATCAGCATTTGTTTCTTGATTGGGAGTGTCTAGACCAAGACGAACATATGCTTTAAACTCGTCAAAACTCATATGAGAAAATTGATTATGACCTAGTGTGTATGTGTTATCATTGTTTAGATTTATATTATGAGATTCAATAATATCATCATTATTAGCAAAATTGCTCAACATATGCGTAAAGCGAGAACCATCACTAGAACTAATATTAAACTGAGAAAGCCAATTCACAAATTTCTCTTCATAAAATTCACGATTATGAATGTTTTTACTAAATAATTCTCGTCGAAGGCTATTTTCAGCACTGTAAAGAGAGAAAAATGTTGTTAATAGAAAAAAAAATCTAGACATTTTATAATATACCTTAATACTTTCTTTTTATTATATTTAAAAATAAAATATAATAAAATATGCGTTTTTATAAATTATTTTTCAAAATTTATGTCTTCTGTTGTGAGAGCAACATCTGTTGGTTCTGGACGGTCTACGGTAGCATGGTCTATTATAAAAACTCTTGGTTCTTGTCCTTCTATATTACCTATCATTATATTTCCTTTATGTAAATCATTATGCCTCATATCATTTTCATGCATTTTGACAAGAAGCATATTAATTTGGTCTGTTATTTGTCTATTTTTAATATCTTCTTTATTAAGGATACGACCACTTATAAATTCCATTACAATGTATCCTACTGGTAAAACCCCTAATTTTTTTACATTTTCTTCACATATTGTACTATATACAACCTTTGGACCAATTTCTAAATTTCCTGCTTTTGTTGTTGCACTAATTTCATTAATAATATCTCTACGGTCTACCCACGTAGAAAGACCCACTTTTTTAATTATAATATTAGGATAATTTTCATCTTTATAAAGAAACCATGTTGATGAACCTTCTACTTCAGCTTCACCAGTTAATGTATATGGATCATCTGAAGTATCACATAATTTACCTCCTATTTGATTTTTTTTTAATTTATTTTTTAATTTATTTTTGTTTATTTTTGTTTTATTTTTGTTTATTTTTGTTTTTTTTTTGTTTATTTTTTTTTTATTTTTGTTTATTTTTGTTTTATTTTTGTTTATTTTTGTATGCATTTTATAATATTTATAAATATTTTTTTTTAAAATCGTCTAATGTAATTATTTGTACACCTATTTTTTTAGCATCAGATGCTTTTCCTGTATCCTCTTCTAAATTTTTTACTATAACAATAAATGTATTTTTTGTAACACTTGAACCAATTTTTGCTCCTGCGTTTTTGATTTCTTCTTCTAAATTTTTATCTCTGAATCCTGTCATAATTATTGTTTTGTTATATAAAACATTTAATTCGACATTTGGCTCAACTTTTTTATTTTCAAGTTGATTAAGTTTATGTTCTAGTCCACATTCTTTAATAAAACTATTAAACGTTTCGATATTTTCTACAAATATTGTTGCCGTTTTTTCAGCAATTCCTTTAATATTTTGGATTTTTTGTGTCTTTTCTTCTTCATTTTCCTTTGAAATTAAAATATCTGAATACTTATTCATAATAAGTTCTATCTTCTTTTCACCCAATGTTCTACCAAATAAATTTGATACTGACATTAAAGTAATTAGAGAAACTGAATTTATTTTATCTTTTATTCCATTATAAATTTTATTTGCCATTGTACTTTTAAATCCTTCCACTTTCAAGAAATCGTTTATAGACATACTTATTATTTTTGGTATTGTGTTATATCCTGCTTCAATAATTCTTGAAACATTTCCACTTCCTAATCCATCCACTTCTATTCCTTTAAAGAATCCTGTGATAATTTTCTCTCTAACTGTTTCATCTTCATCTATGTTTTCAAGAACAATATCCACATTTGTATTATTCCATTTATAAGTTTGGGTTGGCATTTTGGGTTCTGCTGCTGGAACTGTTACATTTAAAATATGCGGAATTACATCTCCACTTCTAACTATTTTAATTATCGCACCAATTCCTATTTTATTATTTTGTATAAAAGCACCATTAAATCCTGTAGCATATTCTATTTTTACACCGCCTAATTTAATTGGTAAAATTTGAACTCTAGGTTTTAAATATCCATCTTTGCTAGGAGACCAAATAACATCTACTACAGTTGCTTCTGCTAGTTGTTCAGATAAAACCATTTTAAACGCAAATGCGTGCTCAGGATTACCTGGTTTTCTTTTGTACACCATATTATTAGTAACAATTATTCCGTCAATTTCATAATCATACATTCTTCGATTATCTATTAAAAGTTGAGAGAGCAATTCATTTGAAATTGTTGGCTCTAACCTATTTAAGACACATTCTGTTTTTAAATCATTTCTTAAAAATTCCATTTGCTCGATTGGATCTAAAATAGGTTTAATTACCTCATATGCGACAAAATGTACGTCATTAATTTTATTTTTATCAACATTTTTATGATTTATAATTCCGGCAACCATATTTCTTGGATTCGCAAACTCATTTTTATATTTTGTTTCAAACACATTTTTTGAAATAATAAATTCACCTCTAATTACTAATCCTTTATTTTTTGGTAAATTTAAATAAGGAATTAAATAACTTATGTCTTGACCAATCTTTCCATCTCCTCTAGTGTATAACTTTGGAATTGAGCCTTCAGTTGAATATAAACCACTTACTCCGTCTAATTTACATGATAATACATAAGGACCTTTATACGTTTTTGACCAAGTTAATAATGCGTTTGTATCAGGCTTAATTTTATCCATTGAGCCCATTTCATAAGGTAATACAGCCTTATTTTTATTTTGTTCGACTGGTGCTCCAACCTCTTTATTCCAGCAAGAATATAATTCAGGATATTTTATTTCAAAATAATCTTTAATAATATCATATTCAATATCAGTTAATAGCGGAGATTGATTATGATATGCCTTTGTTAATTCTCTCAAAATATACACAAAATCAATCTCTCTTAATTGATTTAATGTGTTTGTACCATTTTTTTTGAAATTATTAATAATTTCTTTTATCTTTGGTAATTCGTCTTCTTCAATTATCAATTTCTTCTTTTTTTCTGGTAATAGTGCCTTTTTTTCAGTGATTTCCTTAAATGCGCGACTATCTGTACGCTCACACGGCTCTCTGTATTCCATATTTAAATATTTGAATATATCTTGTTCTGATTGAAAATGGTGCTCTACTTTTTCACCTTTTTCTTTTCGTTCCTTTCCTTTATTTTTATTTTCCATTTTGTAAAGACCATGCTCATTCATTGTTAATCCCATTGTTAGCGCTTGGTTTCGCATAATCGTATTAAAAATTTTACTCCCAGTAAAATACAAAATTGAAAAAGGATATTCTTCTTTTGTTGTGTTCAAGAAATCTACTCGTCTTGCTATTGATGAAGGACTTATTCTTGTTATTACAAGACATTTTGAAGGACCTCTAGAGAGAACTTCGATAATAATTTTTTGATTTATCAATATATCAATAAATGTTATGAAATCTTGCGATGAATCTGATGTGATAATTACATCAATGTCACCTGAATTTTCTGCTCCACGTCTGTAAGAACCAACAATTTCATAGCTTGCTTTTTTTAAATTATTTGTAAAAATACCTTTTAATAATTTATTATATTCTTCTATTTCTTGACGTGGTATACGCTTTAAAATATCTTCGTAATATTTTAGACCTACTTTTTGTGTTTCGTTTAATAATTTATCTTGATTTATTCTGAGTTCCGCAATTGTTTTTATTCCTTGCTCAACTAATTCCTGTGCTTTTTTGGGTCCAATTCCGTATATATCTGATAATATGTTTACCGGATTATTTTTCTCTCTTTCTATTATTTGTAAAGTGCCAGTAGCAATAAATTCTTCTAACCTTTCTAGTACAGCAGGACCAATATTTGGCTTTCCAATTAAATCATTTAAACATGTAATATTATTTGGATACGACATAATAAATTCTTGAGCTTTCTGATAAGCCCTCGCTCTAAAAGCCTCTCCTTTTTTTAACATTATAGTTGATAATTTTTCTAAAACTTCAATAAATTTTTGATTATAAGACATTTAATATGAATAGTTTGTTTAATTATCTTTAATATATTTTAAAGTTTTTAAAATGTTTCAATTTTATTATAAAAAGTATTAAAATAAAAAAATAAAATAAAAAATTATCCTTTTAAAGAAGGTAATTCTTTTATTTATTTTTTTATTAATTATTTATAAAACTACAAACTACAAACTACAAACTACATATTATTTATATTTAATTTTTTTTTCTTCATTTTTGTTTTCTTCATTTTTGTTTTCTTTATTTTTGTTTTCTTCATTTTTGTTTTCTTCATTTTTTTGTGTCCAATTCTTTGTCGTATCTTTTTATGCTTTTTGAATCTGTTGATTTATTTTCGTTCACTATCCCAGTACCATGGATAAGTCATAAACTAGAAGGTCTTCATCTCGAATTTTTTCTGCTGTGGTAGTATTAGTCCAATAACAATAATCAATCTGAATAAAGACTGAATTGTAATTCTTGCCGTCTTTTCCTATCTTGGGAATTAGGTCTATTACCACACCAACGCCTTTTACTTTTGCTAAGTAAAAGTTTTCGAACACGTTTGAAATTTTTTTTTTGCTAATATTTTGGGACACATGGGCAACATGTGGGCTTTCAATCTCAATTGAAAAGTTAAATTTGGTAGTATAATGAATCATTTTTAATAAGGTAAATTGCTTTTAAAACTTAAAGTTGGTTTTTTGAGCTAAAAATACTTTTTATATAATTTTATAAAAGTATTTCAATTTTTTTATTTTTAATACATTTTTTTGTTTACTAAAATTTTTTTTTTAAAAAATTTATTTAAAAAAAATAAAATTTTAGTATTTCTCATTTATACTAAAAAATAAAAAAATTGAAATGCTTTTTTATATTTCTTCTAATAGTATTATTTTCCAAAGCTTTATAAATTTTAAATTTACGCTATGATGAACAAATCTATTATTAATATTAAAGAAGTTGAAGTTGAAGTTGAAGTTGTTGAATGTCCTATTTGTATGGACGAAATTGAAGAAAAAAATAAAGTTACTACTGAATGTGGCCATTGTTTTCACACTAGCTGTCTAATGAAAAATGTGGCTCATAACGGTTTCGGGTGTCCTTATTGTCGAGCTGTTATGGCCGAGGAGCCTGCCGACAATAATTCTGACGAAGAGTACGACGAGTTTTCACTTGATGAGGAAGAAGGTCCTGATTACAGTGACAATGTTCTTAGAGGAGCTAGATGGCTATTCCAGCGCGCTGAAGGCGAAGACCTTGATGACGAAGAAGATTCTGTGTTAGGTGAAGAAGAAGTTGAAGTTGAAGATGAAGTTGAAGTTGTTAGACCTTCTGTTGATTACATTGTTGGAAAATTGGTTCAACGTGGTGTTACTATGGAAGATTTTGTCAGGTCGCTTCTTTTGATGGATCATGATGAATTTGAAAATGAAGCAACATTTGAAAGAGCTGATTCTGAACTTTATGGAAAATTCCGAGCCATCATCACAAGTTTTCGTCCTTCTGCTTCTGCTTCTGCTTCCGCTTCTGCTTCCGCTTCTGCTTCCGCTTCTGCTTCCGCTTCCGCCGTCGTTGAAGAAATTCCTACCGCTGTCTGTCGTTATGAAACGACTCATTATAAGAGTTCAAGACTTCGTAAATCTGATTCAGACTTAGAAGACATGTGTGAAAAAACTCAATTAGACAAGCATTTTTACGACTGCGAAAAATTGTCAGAATTAGTTTTAAAAGAAGAAAAAGAAGAAAAAGAAGAACAAGTAATCAAAATGCCTTTCAGCTTTCAAATAAAGGGGTCATGCTGTCGTCGTCGAGACGAGGCAACGTCCACACAACTTGATGTCGACAGCCCGTCGTTGTCGTATGCTGGCCTGATGAAGTGGCACGAACAGGATCGCAAAGATCACTTTCTTGAATCAAGATCAGATGAAGCCATCTTTTAAAAGATGGAGTCAAATTAAAAAATTTAAAAAATAAATTATGTATTTGTATATTTGTTGTAGGTTTTAAAAAAGGAAAAAAAAAGGAAAAAAAAAGGAAAAAAAAGGAAAAAAAAGGAAAAAAAAGGAAAAAAAAAGGAAAAAAAAAGGAAAAAAAAAGGAAAAAAAAGAAAAAAAGAAAAAGAAAAAAGGTAAGCATTATTTATTATATTTATTAACTTTGTACTAACTTCTTTGTTTTTTCTTTTTCTTTTTTCTTATTTTATATTATAATGAGCGCAACAATTTTACCTTCAGATGTACCTCTTAGAAATCACAGAAATAAAACTTTTAAAAACATGAAAGAAAAAGCATCCGACTTTTTAAAAAAATTAACTGGACCTAAAACGTCCAAGATTTATATTGGGGATGATATTCCTGTTTCTGATAATACATTAGGAATAGAAGATATAGATATTAATTTAGCAGATGATAAAAAAACTGGTGGAAAACGCAGAAGAACAAGACAATTAAGACAAAAATCAAGCAAAAATAAAAGAAGAACTAGAAGAAATAGAAGAACTAGAAGAAATAGAAGATAAAATTATTTATGATTTAAAACTACCTCCCCTATTGTACATTGATAATTATAATTTGAAAATGGATTTTCTTCACTTGTTTTAGGAATTATTGCTATTAGAATTTCTTCTTGCTCTTGCGTTTGATCTTGTAATAAAGTTAATGAATCATAATATTCTTTTACTTTTCTATTTATTTTTATTCTTCTCACATCAAATGAAGTCAAATATAATCCACTTAGTGATTTTACTCTTGAAAGCGCAACATATGTTTGACCACATTCAAATATTCCGCTTCCAACATCTATTTCCGCGGTATCTAGCGTCGCACCTTGTGACTTGTGAATTGTTAAAGCCCACGCTAAAATTAACGGTACTTGAGAAACACCTATTCCTGGTATATTTTCACTTTGCCAAATATGTCTACCCATTATCATTTCAATTCCATTATTATATTTAACAATTGGCAAATTTGTCGTCGGACAAAATCTTACAACAATTCCCTGACTTCCATTACATATCATCTCGTCATTAGTTGTTGATGGAATATTTATAATACACATCACTTGTGCTCCTACTTTTAATTTTAAATTTTTATCACATATTAAATTTCCTGTTAAATAATCCAATTCAGTTTGAATATTTTCTGCTGAATATTGTAATCTTAAACATTTTTCGTCGTTTGTCATTTCTACATCTAGTACATTTTTTACAATGTATTCTTTTTCTTCGCTATCTAAAGAAACCATTTTAGAATTATTTATATATTCCACTTTATTCTTTGTTGGGAAAAGCTTTGTTGGTTCAACTAACAAATTCTCGGCTGGTTCTCTGCCTACATATTGTAATAGAATATCATTTGTTCGCCTTTTAATTTTACCTTCACGAATTTGGTTTAAAATTGAGGAATAAATTTCGTCTGTTTGTCTGAATATTTTTATTAATTGGATTTGACAATCTGGACTGAAAATGCTGTTCCAATTATCACTTTCAAAACAAAAACACATTGTATCGGGTTCATCTTTATTTCCTACTGGAGGCAGTTGATAAAAATCACCTGAAAATATTAATTGGATACCTCCAAATGGTCTTGGATTTTTTCTTGTTACTTTACCAATTTCATTTAACATGTTGAATAATTTTAATGATAACATACTTACTTCATCCACTATTAATATGTCTGTGTTTTTCCACATTTCTCTTTTATAACGACTTCCCAATATTTTTTTTATATTTTGTTCTATTGTACCATTTCCTAGACCGATACCTGACCAAGAATGAAGGGTTTTTGCTTTACAATTTAATAAAACCGCAGCACAACCAGTAAGGGCGCAGACATGGATTTCTTTTCTAGAATGTTCTTTTATTTTTCTTATTAATGCGGATTTTCCTGAACCACCTGGTCCTGTAATAAATATATTATCACCTTTAATATATTTATCAAATGCTAATTGCTGTTCTTTTGAAAGTTCCATCGATTTATTATTATTGTTGATTTGTCTTTATTATGGTTTTATTAATCAATTTTTTTATCAACCTTAAAGAAAGGTTGAGCCAAAATTATCTTAAAAAAATAGAGCAAACTTTATTTATTTTTTTTGCTCCACTTTTTCTAAAAAGTGGATTCTAATGTTTTTACTCTTTCTTTTAATTCCTTGACTTCTTTAACCAAAAGTGATATTAACCCTGTATAATTGACTGATTGCTTTTGCGGTCCATCTTTTTTTCCTGTTACTAAAAATGGAAAATGTTCTTGTAATTCGTGAGCAATTAAACCCATATCTTGGTTTCCTGATATTTTATTTGTATATGTTACTGGTCTTAAATTATCTATTGTAAAATTTTCATTATTATATATATTTAGTACATTTTCTTTTATTCTGTAATCTGAAGTAGTATTAACAGAAATTGATGTTAATTGTCCTGTACTAGGTACATATGATAAATGGGTTGAAACATTTGTTATATTTAATGGTATGTTTAAACCTGTACCGCCAACAAAAACTGGATACATTGTCGCTCCTGTCACACTAGAAACTATATTAAAGCCTGTTGGTCCTGTTGGTCCTGCATCTCCTTGAATACCTGTTGGACCTATGTCTCCTTGAATTCCTTGAATACCTGTTGGACCTATGTCTCCTTGAATTCCTTGAATACCTTGAATTCCTTGAATTCCTTGAATTCCTTGAATACCTTGAATACCTGTTGGACCTATTGGACCTTGAATTCCTTGAGAACCTGTTGGACCTATTTCTCCTGTTGGACCTATTGGACCTTGAATTCCTTGAGAACCTGTTGGACCTATTTCTCCTGTTGGACCTATTTCTCCTGTTGGACCTATTGGACCTTGAATTCCTTGAGAACCTGTGTCTCCTATTGGTCCTGTAAAACCAATTGGACCTGTGTCTCCTATTGGTCCTGTAAAACCAATTGGACCTGTGTCTCCTATTGGTCCTGTAAAACCAATTGGACCTGTTACACCTTGAATTCCTGTTGGTCCTGTTTCTCCTTGAATTCCTTGAGAACCTGTTGGACCTGTGTCTCCTATTGGTCCTGTAAAACCAATTGGACCTGTTACACCTTGAATTCCTGTTGGTCCTGTTTCTCCTTGAATTCCTTGAGAACCTGTTGGACCTGTTTCACCCTGGATTCCTTGAGAACCTGTTGGACCTGTATATCCTGTTGGGCCTTGTGGTGTAAATGTTGTTTGCAGAAAACTGTATCCGTTTCCATTTAAGTATTGATAATTTATATTACCTGTACCAGTTATAGTTATTGATAATAATATTTCGTCGGGTGTGTTTAATACAAATGCTGAACCAACTGCGGTTATTATAGTAGCAAATGGAGAACTTGATATAGATGTAACACTTACTGATCCGGATTGCGCAATTACAGAGCTTGTAATAGAATTTACTAAATTAAAACTTACATCAAATGATCCACCAACACTAGTATAAGCATATAAATTTAGAGTATAAATTCCTGCTGGAATATTTTTTGGGTATGAACCCAAAAGAATTGTTTCAAATTGTTGAGTCGATGTTCCTGTATATGATATAGTTTGGCCTGCTACTACTTGTGTTTGTGATAATAAAGGAATACCTGTAGTGCCTGAGGGCTCAGAATAATTTAAATAAAAAGGCAATCCTCCATTGCCACCAGCTTCACCTTGAGCACCTGTTGGACCTGTTTCTCCTGTTGGACCTGTTGGACCTGTTGGACCTGTAAAACCTGTTGGACCTGTAAAACCAGTTGGACCTGTAAAACCTGTTGGACCTGTTTCTCCTGTTGGACCTGTAAAACCTGTTGGACCTGTTGGGCCTGTTGGGCCTTGTGAAGCAAAAGTAGGAAATAATGGTTTAGAAAATGACATATTATATATATAGTGTAATAAAAACAAAAAATATTTAACTAATAGTATATACTATCTTAAATATATCTACTTTATATATAATATATGAATTTTGATTTGAATATTAATAATTACAAAAAGAATGAACTAATCGAAATGTTTGATTTACCTCCTAATTATGGTTCTGAGATTGTCGATATTAAAGAAGCAAAATTAAGAGAAAGCATTTTAAAAAATAAAGAAATTAAAAATGAAGTCAGAATGAAAACAATTTATTTTCTTACAGAAGCTAAAAAAATTTTATTAGGAGATGTTTATCAAAAAGTCGAAAACGCTGAAGAAAAAGTTAAAGATTATTTTAATTCTATTTATGATTTAAAACCAGTGAAATTAGAAAATGATGCCGAACATATGGTTCAAGTTAGACAAAATAAACCATATTTATCTTCATTTCCTAGTGAGTTCTTTCCAGGTGTAATTAATCCTATTAAAAGAAGAATTAACAAACAAAATTTGAATATTGATACTAGATTTAGAGAGAACTATTATGGATCTCCTGCTACTAATTTTAATGTAACTCTTCCTCTAACAATTAATAATGTGCTAACTATGCAGTTAGCAGCAATTGAACTTCCAACAACATTCTATAATATTTCAAAACAATTTGGTAATAATTTTTTTACTTTAGTTGTTAATAGTGTGGCTCAAGTTGTAAATATTGCGGATGGTAACTACACTTATACTGGAATTGTCAATTTACTAAATACTACTATGACTAATATTGGCGGTGATTTTCAATATATTGTTTTTGGTATAAATATTAGTACTAATAATGGTAGTGGACAAATGTTTGTTGGAATTGATTCCACATATGTTGGACCCACAATCGTTTTTTCATTAAACTTTCAGGCGGATAGAAATGGAATTGATGATCGCAATACTCCTTTACCATTAAAACTTGGATGGACTTTTGGATTCAGAAATGGTGTCTATGAAAATAATGTTAATTATGTTTCTGAAGGGATTGTCGATTTGTTAGGACCTAGATACCTTTACTTGGTTGTAGATGATTTTAATAATAATGTTAATAATAGTTTTTATAGTGCTTTTAATTCATCTATATTAAATAAAAATATATTAGCGCGAATATCATTACAGGCAAACACATTTAATATTTTTACTGAAAATAATCTCAACATTGTTTCCACACCTAGACAATATTTTGGTCCTGTCAAAATTCAAAATTTGAATATCCAACTATTAGATGAATATGGCAGAGTTATAGATTTAATTAATATGGATTATAGTTTCTCTCTAACATTCCAAACTGCTTATGATTTATAATTCAACTTTTCAAAAAGTGAAACCAAATATTATATACTTTATCTATTGTTTTTAAAAAGTGTATAAACTACTTAAAATATTATTATTATTTATTAATATTAATAATAATGTTTTCAGAAATAAAAAATAAGTTTTTCAATAAAACACAAATTCAACCATTAACAGTAAAACTAATACAAGTAGAAACAAAATCAGCAAAAATAGAACAAGAACAAATAAAAAAACCAATACAATCAAATAATAAATTAATTAGTAGTTATGAAGAAGATTATACTCGTAATAATACAGAAATTATGAAACTATGGCAACGAAATTAAATTTATGTAAATTTATTTTATAATTTCAAATAATTTTAATTTTATTTATAAAAGTATAATATATTATATTAGTAAAGATGTCTCATTCATTTAAAAATTATTCAGCTAAACCCTCTTTTGGCTCAAATAAAGAATCTAATGATGCTGGTAATTATATTTTAAGAAAAAAAGCAAGAGCAACATTTTGTACATCTGCGTCTTGTCCACCAAGATATAATTTTAATACTCAAGGCGAATTAAATTTATTAAGAACTGCTAAGTATCTTGATAATGCTAATTGTCATTTACCATTTAATAAAAATAATTTGAATATTAACTTGGTAACAAAACTTGATTTAACTGATGTTTGTGTTATTGAAGATGCCAGTGGAAATGTTTGTCCCACTGGTATTATATATAATGAGATTCCTAATTTTTATAATAGATATATTATTGATCCTAGTGGTAATTTATTTGGAAACACACAATGTGGTATTAATAATTTTTTAAATTATTTAGTTTATAACCCACCTTATAATAATTTGGATCCTGGACATATAAATAATATTTAAATATTATTAGTAATATGACGTATCTTAAATGATACAAATGATACAACTGCGATTGAAATACAACTAAAAACAGTATCAATAATATAATTTGTTGTATTATTTTCTATTTTTTCTATTTTTTCTATTTTTTCTATTTTTTCTATTTTTTCTATTTTTTCTATTTTTTCTATTTTTTCTATTTTTTCTATTTTTTCTATTTTTTCTATTTTTTCTATTTTTTCTATTTTTTTTATTTTTTTTATATGCTGATATAAATTGTTGTGAAATACAGTACTATTATTAATATTATTATCCTCTAGGTCATAAAAATGCCCCCACTCATTTTCAAAAATTTGTGACATGTTCAATTATTTTAATAATTATATTAGTTTTAATTAGTAACAATAATTTATTTTAATTTATTTCAATTTATTTCAATTTTTTATTTTTATTATCTTTTTTGCTTTGTTTGAAATAGTTCTGTATTTTTTTTTCCCTGTTTTACTTAAGTATTGTCGGGCACGAATAAACGCAGCGTAAACACCTTTTTTACTTATAGTACATGTATTTTTTTTACATATTGGAAAAGATTTCTTTGGACCTAAAAAACATTTTTTACCACACTTATTCATCATAATTGTTCTTTGATGAAATCCAGGTTTTTCTTTTTTCCAATTATACCAAGGATTATTTTTACGTGTTTTTGACATTATATAGATTGATAATATTTTTTTAAAAAAAATATTTTAAAAAAAAATAAATTTTTAGTAAATTCATTTTTCATATAAAAAATAAAAAATTGAAATACTTTTACTTTTTTATATTAAAAGTATTTTTAGCCCAAAAAGCAACTTTAAGTTTATAACAATGAACCCAAACCCTATTAATGTTACCAATGACGATTCTTTGAAAATCGAAGATGAATATTATGAAATTGATGGAAAACAAGTAAAAATTTACTGCTACTTATGTAGAAGTTGGCAAACTCTTACACAACAAGCCGCAAATATTCTGCCTGATGATGCTATTAACTATCACCTGCTCAAATGTGAAGGCCGCTGTATGAGAGCTGTTTGTGAAGAAGAATTTGAGAAAAAAGAAAAAGAAATTAAATATGTGATGTATCCAGCAAATTATAAAGCGCAACGTCCAGATATTGACGCAAGACAAGCCGAAATCTTTTGTCATCGATGTGATACTTGGCAGCCGCTTAATATTGAAAATTACAGAACATTGCCTTTTGGTTGTGATGACCATAAAAAACATCGCTATGATTATCCGGATGGAAGATGCTGTCGACCTGAATGTGAAGAAAAAAATGGCGCAAAATATTGGCAGGATTTTGACAACAGATTTCGCGCCCAAGAATCTTATATTCAAACAAGGTGTGATGCGGCGGAAGCCAAAGTTGATGCGACATGGAATGATCATCTCAAACAAACTGCTGCTGCTGCTGCCGAAAAAGAACAAAAACGAAGAGACAAAATAGACGAAGAAGAAATGCTTAATTTTGAATTTAGATTTGCCGAAGGAGCCGCCAGACGTAATAGTGGATGGGATACCACATGGAATGATCACCTCGCACGTGCCATAGCAAAATTGGAAAAAGAAAAAGAAAAAAAATAGATTGT
>Ga0209443_1001510_pt1 | contig 14568 bp, 15 predicted proteins | sample LauGreBMM110DCMD_2_FD_187571 | JGI IMG/M metagenome (GOLD analysis project Ga0209443, IMG submission 187571) | Freshwater lake microbial communities from Lake Michigan, USA - Su13.BD.MM110.DCMD (SPAdes) (version 2) | ecosystem: Environmental > Aquatic > Freshwater > Lake | place: Lake Michigan... | reverse complement strand
TTTTTAGCATCAAAAATATCAGCAATTCTATTTCGAACTAGTCGCCATGTTTTTTGTCCATCTGAAATAAAATCATTCAAAGTGTCTTGCATGAACATATCCTCTGTCAATTCAATGTCTTCGAAATAGTTCAATTGCTGCAATGCGCCCAAGTCAATAGCAAAATTTCCAATTCTAGTTCCAACAGTAACCACATTTTCGCGAGTTAAAAAAACTCCAAAAGGAATATTTTGAATTGGAAAATCACTTTCCTTGGAAACTTCTATCCAAGATTTTCTATTAGGTTCATTTGCTGTTATTGGCATTTTTATGTTAATTAGTTTGTTGAAAAATATGTACCAAATATATCATAAACTAAAATTTATACAAACCTTTTTTTTGTAAATTTGCATAAAAATTAACATATACAACAAAATGCTACACGACAACCAAATTTTCGACCTTATTTTAGAAGAACAAGACAGACAAATTCACGGAATTGAGCTTATTGCCTCAGAGAATTTTGTAAGCGACCAAGTTATGGAAGCTGCAGGTTCTTGTTTAACCAATAAATATGCCGAAGGATACCCTGGTAAAAGATATTACGGAGGTTGTGAAGTAGTTGATATTGTGGAGCAAATTGCTATTGATAGAGCAAAAGAACTTTTTGGTGCTGAATATGCAAATGTGCAACCACACTCTGGTTCTCAAGCAAACACAGCTGTTTATCACGCATGTTTGAAACCTGGAGATAAAATTTTAGGTTTTGATTTATCTCACGGTGGACATTTAACGCACGGTTCTCCTGTAAATTTTTCGGGGCGTTTATATACCCCTTCTTTTTATGGTGTTGAAAAAGAAACGGGTCGTTTTGATTATGATAAAATTCAAGAAATTGCAATTAAAGAGCAACCAAAACTAATTATTGCAGGAGCATCAGCTTATTGTCGTGATATGGATTTTGAGCGTTTCAGAGTAATTGCAGATAGCGTTGGAGCTATATTATTAGCTGATATTTCACATCCTTCTGGATTAATTGCAAAAGGATTGATGAATGATCCAATTCCTCATTGTCATATTGTGACCACAACCACTCATAAAACCTTGCGAGGCCCAAGAGGTGGATTGATTATGATGGGGAAAGATTTTGAAAATCCATTTGGATTAACTACACCAAAAGGCGAAATTAGAATGATGTCTTCCTTATTAGATTTAGCTGTGTTTCCTGGAAATCAAGGGGGTCCTTTGATGCATATTATTGCTGCAAAAGCAGTTGCATTTGGCGAAGCATTGACAGATGAATTTTTCCGTTATACTTTGCAAGTTCAAAAAAATGCACAAGCAATGGCGGAAGCATTTATGAAAAGAGGTTACGATTTAATTTCTGGAGGAACTGACAATCACATGATGTTAATTGACTTAAGAAATAAAAATATTACTGGAAAGGATGCTGAAAACGCATTGGTAAAAGCCGAAATTACTGTAAATAAAAATATGGTTCCATTTGATGATAAATCACCATTTGTAACTTCAGGAATTCGTGTGGGAACACCCGCAATTACTACTCGTGGATTGGTAGAAAGTGATATGGAAACGATTGTTGAATTAATTGACAGAGTTTTGATGAACCACACTGACGAAGCTATAATTGAGCAAGTTGCAGACGAAGTTAATGAAATGATGGGCGAAAGAGCGATGTTCGTTTTCTAAAAAAGAGTGCAGTTTAAGGTTTAAAGTTATAGCAATTTTAAACTTTGAACCTTAAACTTTAAACTAAAATATATGTCAGTTTTAAGATTAAAATTACCAACAGATCCTCGTTGGGTGAATATTGTGGAAACCAACATCGAAGAAATTCTTTCTGACCACGCTTGGTGCGAACAAAAAGCAGCTTCAAATGCCATTACTATAATTACGATTAATTCTGAGTATCCTGATTTAGTTTCAGATATGTTGGCTTTGGCCAAAGAAGAAATCGAGCATTTCCAGATGGTTCACGACATTATTAAAAAACGTGGATTGACATTGGCAAGAGAAAGAAAAGACGAATATGTTGGCGAATTAGCACAATATATGAAGAAAAGTAACAATGGAAGTCGGGTTTCTGGTTTTGTAGAACGAATGTTGTTTTCGGCGATGATTGAAGCCAGAAGTTGCGAACGATTTAAAGTACTTTCGGAAAATATTAATGACGAAGAATTGTCTGTTTTCTACAGAGAATTAATGGAAAGTGAAGCAGGACATTATACTACTTTTATTACCTACGCTCGAAAATACGGACATGGAATTGATGTTGAAAAAAGATGGCGCGAATGGATTGAATTCGAAGCTTCTGTAATTGCAAATTATGGAAAACGAGAAACAATGCACGGATAAATCGTAATCCAATTTCTAAAATGATTTCAATATCTGAAGCCAAACCTACTGACTTTCCTGTAATTCGAGAAATTGCTTATACCACTTGGCCTGGTACTTACGGAGCAATACTTTCAAAAGAACAATTGGAATACATGTTAGAGAAATTTTATAGTGACGCCACACTAAATGATAATTTAATTCAAAATAACCATCACTTTTTATTGGCTAAGGAAAATGAAAATTGCCTAGGATTTGCTTCCTATGAAGCTAATTACTTAGGGGAGAAAATCGTTCGTTTACACAAAATATACCTTCTTCCTGAATCTCAAGGAAAAGGAGCAGGAAAATTACTAATTTCTGAAATTGAAAAAATAGCGTGCCAACTCAATCAAAATGCTATTTCACTGAATGTAAATCGGTATAATAATGCCTTTGATTTTTATATAAAATTAGGTTTTAAGTGTATTGGTGAAGAAGATGTCGAATTGGATTATGGCTATCTTATGGAAGATTTCAAAATGCTAAAGAAACTCATCTAACTATTTCACAATAATATCATACTTATAAAGCAATCCTTTTACGCCTTCTAAAGAGAAAATAGCTTTCTTAATTTTAGTTTTTTCTGGATTGATTGTATAATTGTAACTCGTTTTAAAATTGGCCTTATTGGCAATAGCCTTATCAAATTCACTTCGATATAAATCACAGTTATCAAATACTACTTCACTTAAATCAGTTCCCATAAAGTCAACAGCAACAAGACTTGTATTGCTAAATGTAAGGCCTTTCATCTTCAAAGCATAGAATTTAGAAAAGTCTAAAATGCAATCTTTAAAGTGAATTTCAAAGATAAATTTATCAATCATTGCAAAATTCACATCTCTAATTTTACATTTATTAAAAAATACCGTTCTCAAACAAGTATGATTAATTTTAGCAGCATTAAAGTTGCAATTATTAAAATTACAATCTATAAAAGTGGAAGCCATAAAGATGCAATTTGTAAAATCACAGTTTGTAAAAGTGCAATTTTCAAATTCTTTATAACTGATTTCGTTTTCAGCAAAAGTGATTCCATTGTGCTCGATATCAATAAAATAGTCACTCATTAATTCCTTTGGGTAAATGGTAAAATCACGATTTGTTATTGTATTTTAGATTTCAATTCGTCAGCATCAATAGCACTATGAGAAACATCATAAACCGACTTCCCTCCTATTATCAAAAGCAATTGTGGCGATTGATGTACCACTTCAAAACGAGAAGCAATTTCATTGGAAATATCTCGAAAAGCTATTAAATCTAAAAAATAAGGCGCAATATTTTCCCCTAAATCGTATTCGTTTTCAAAATTCTTCAAAGCCATTCGGCTGATACTACAGCGGGTACTGTGTTTGAAAATTACAACCGGTTTTTCATTAGAAAGTTGGATGATTTCATTGAGTTGACCCAAATCTGTAAGAGGAAACCAATTGATATTGGTGGAATTAGAATTGGATTTTGGCTCTCCAAAAATGGAATTAAAAATACTCATAGTGATTTAGATGAATTGTGACTTTGCAAAGTTATCTAAATAACTTTAGATGTTGCTCTTGAATCAATTAATTATTTAGAGTTAAAAGTTAACAATCAAAATTGTAGTACGTTTTGCACCCCAATAAAAACTATACCATTTTGTTGTGCGCGGGGTATTGAAAATAATAACCCATTTCAAGCTAAATTATCCAAAATAGCTTTGATAGAATTGAAAGGAAACTTAATTTTGTATTAAATATAGAGAAATATGATATCATATAATACCAAAGACTGGTTTACTTTTATTTTTAAGTTCCATAGATCAGACACCTTCAGAATCCTATTTCCAATTATGGTCGCCATCGGTGCCTACTCTGGAATTATTGGATATTTAGAAATAGAATATTGGAAATTACCACAAGAAAGCTATATAAAAAACATAACAATCATGCATGGAATGTTAGGCTTCGTCATTTCGTTATTGTTAGTTTTCAGAACTAATACCGCCTACGACCGTTGGTGGGAAGGACGAAAAATGTGGGGTTCGCTGGTCAATAACAGTCGGAATTTTGCCATCAAGTTATCTGCAATATTGAAAGAGGAAAGCGACCGTGCCTACTTTCGTAAAATGATACCGGGTTACGCTTCTATTTTGCACAAACATTTGAACAACAACGATACCAGCAAACAACTTTTCGAAGACGTAGATTTAGAAATTGACCGTCATAAACACAAACCCAACCAAGTAGCAAAAATGCTGTTTTTCAAAATCAATGATCTCTACACTTCCAAAAAAATTACAGGCGACCAACTCATTATTTTGAACGCCGAAGTACAGTCCTTTACTGAAATTTGCGGTGCTTGCGAACGAATAAAAAACACCCCAATCCCTTATTCCTATAGTGCTTTTCTAAAAAAGTTTATCTTCTTCTACGTTATGACACTTCCCTTTGGCTACGCCTTTGTACTTGGCTATTATGTAGCTCCTGTCGTTGTATTTGTATTCTATGTTTTGGCAAGTTTGGAACTCATAGCCGAAGAAATCGAAGACCCTTTTGGAACAGATGAAAACGATTTACCAACAAACAAAATTGCCGAAAACATAAAGAAACACATCGAAGAAATAATTTAATCTTCGCCAAAATCAATTAGAAAAATAGCAATACTAGATTTGATTTCCTTGCTTTGTTGCTCTAAGCCCGCAATGATGAGCTATATTTAAATCTATGCCTAAAAAAACTTCTCAATTTATAAAAATAACTATTTTTGCAATCTAAATGTTTAGTGATGCCAGAGAATAAATATAAAATAGCGGTTATTCAATTGAATTTGAATGATGTTGCGGAGAACAACCTTACAAAATGTTTGTCTTGGGTTCGTGAGGCTGCAAAAATGGGTGCCGAAGTTATTTCGTTGCCTGAATTATATAGCAGTCATTACTTTTGTCAAAGCGAAGATGTTGATAATTTTGCTTTGGCAGAGCCACTTTACGGTACTTCATTTGTAGCTTTTAGTGCTTTGGCAAAGGAATTAGGCGTGGTTATTATTGTTCCATTTTTCGAGAAAAGAATGGCTGGAATTTACCATAATAGCGCTTATATAATTGATACTGATGGTTCGGAAGCAGGATTGTACCGCAAAATGCACATCCCAGATGATCCTCATTTTTATGAAAAATTCTATTTTACGCCTGGTGACCTAGGTTTCAAAGCTTTTCCAACGAATAAAGGAAAAATTGGAACGCTAATTTGTTGGGATCAATGGTTTCCTGAAGCGGCACGATTGACAGCTTTGAAAGGCGCTGAAGTGTTGTTTTATCCAACTGCCATTGGGTGGCATCCCTTGGAAAAAGAGCAATATGGCGAAAATCAACACGGTGCTTGGATGAATGTTATGAAGGGGCACGCTGTTGCAAATGGCGTTTACGTTGCTGCTGCAAACAGAATTGGATTAGAACAATACCTACCTAATACTTCGGGAATTCAATTTTGGGGTTCTTCCTTTATTGCAGGACCACAGGGTGAAATATTGGCGCAATCCTCACACGATAAAGAGGAAATTTTGATTGCAGAAGTGGATTTGGATCTACAAGAAAATGTACGTCAGAATTGGCCATTTCTAAGAGACAGAAGAATTGATGCTTTTGGAGATATTACCAAAAGAGCGATCGAATAATGATGAATTCAAGAAGATTTCCAGCAGAATGGGAAAACCAGCAAGGAATTTTGCTTTGTTTTCCTCATAATGGCAACGATTGGCCAGGAAAATACGAGGCAATTCAATGGGCTTTTATAGAATTCATTAAAAAAGTTGTCTCTTTTGAAGAAGTCGTTTTGGTTGTTGCAGATGAAAATCTAAAATCAAAAGTTATTGGAATGCTTGAAATTGCAGCAATTAATTTGAAAGCCGTTTCGTTTATCATTCATAAAACCAACAGAAGTTGGATGCGCGATTCAGGACCAATTATCGTGAAAAACGATTCCAAACGAGAAGCGTTGAACTTCAACTTTAATGGTTGGGCGAAATATAAAAACTTTCAATTGGATAAATTTGTTCCTTCAAAAGTAGCAGAAGCGCTGAAAATCCCATTAACACAAGTTACTTACAAAGGAAAACCTGTTATTGTAGAAGGAGGCGCAATTGAAACCAACGGAAAAGGAACGCTTATTACCTCGGAAGAATGTTTGATGCATCCTACGATTCAGGTTCGAAATCCTGATTTCACGAAAGCCGATTACGAAGCTGTTTTTAAAGAATACCTTGGAATTACCAATGTTATTTGGTTAGGGAACGGAATTGAAGGTGATGATACGCACGGACATATTGATGATTTGTGTCGTTTTGTAAATGAAAATACTGTGGTTACTATTGTTGAATCGGATTTAAAAGACAGCAACTATAATCCTTTACAAGACAACTTAAAACGATTGCAAAACGCAAAATTAGAAAATGGAAAACCATTGAATATAATTCAATTGCCAATGCCGAAACGCATTATTTTCGATGGATTGGTTTTGCCAGCTAGTTATGCAAACTTCTTGATATTAAACAATTGTGTTTTGGTTCCTACTTTCAATGATACTAATGATAGAATTGCTTTGAATATATTAGCGGAATGTTTCCCAAATAGAGAAATCATCGGAATAAACGCCATTGATTTGATTTGGGGATTTGGAACATTGCATTGTTTGAGTCAGCAAATACCAACTTAAATAGTTTATAAACGATAATTACCCTAAAAAAACTGCTATTTTTAAGTTATTTATTATGGGAAAAAACTATTCAGAACATACGATTTGCACATTTAAAGTAATATCATGGGAATTTTAATTAAAATGATTAAATTTCATAAATTTGAACTCCATTAATTATAAATATGTTAGTATTCATAGAATATTTTTGCGCCTTGCTAATGGGACTTTTACTTGGGCTTACAGGGGGTGGTGGCTCAATATTAACGGTTCCTGTTTTGGTGTATATATTAGGATTAAATCCAATTGTAGCTTCGGCTTATTCCCTTTTTATTGTGGGATGCACCTCTACTTTTGGAACACTTATAAACTTTAAAAAAGGAATTGTTGTTATTAAAACGGGTTTGCTATTTGCCCTACCTTCAATAATAGCGGTTTACCTTACACGGAAGTATGTTGTACATTCTATTCCGGAAATTATTTTTCAAAATAATACAATTGTAATCACAAAAAATACCTTTTTGATGGTGTTTTTTGCTATTGTAATGCTTTTTGCCTCACTTTCAATGCTTCGAAAATCAAAAACAATAGATTGTAATGCTATAGTAGAAAAACAAAATATACTATTTATTATCATTCGCATATTTTGTGTTGGAATTTTGATTGGCCTTATTGGTGCTGGCGGAGGATTTTTAATTATTCCAGCACTATTTCACTTTGCAAAATTACCAATAAAAAAAGCTATGGGCACTTCATTGTTTATTATTGCTTTAAATTCTTTGATTGGTTTTTCGGGAGACCTACAAAATTTAAATATCGATTGGTTTTTCCTATTTCGCTTTACTTTTGTTGCAATGTTTGGTATCTTTGTAGGGATTTATATAAGCAAATTTTTTAATGAAAATAGTCTTAAAAAACTTTTTGGCTCATTTGTTCTTGCGATGGCATTATTCATTTTAACCAAAGAACTCATTTTGTAATTTATTGATAGCTATCCAATAAAAACAATTATTTCAATCTAATTCAAATTCAATGAAAATTCAGCAAATTTATACTGGTTGTATTGCACAGGCTGCTTATTATTTAGAAAATAATGGTGAAGCCGCAATATTTGATCCACTTAGAGAAGTGCAACCTTATATCGACAAAGCAATTGCAGACAATGCTACAATTAAATACATTTTTGAAACGCATTTCCATGCCGATTTCGTTTCGGGACATATTGATTTAGCAAAGAAAACAGGTGCTAAAATAGTATTTGGACCAACTGCAAAACCTGAATTTGATGCCATCGAAGCTACCGATAATCAAGAGTTCAAAGTTGGAAATTATACCATAAAAACAATCCACACTCCGGGACATACCATGGAAAGCACGTGTTATTTACTAATTGATGAAAATGGCGTAGCTCACGGAATTATTACCGGCGACACCTTATTCATTGGAGATGTAGGTCGACCGGATTTAGCGCAAACACTTATTAAAGATTTAACACAAGAAAAATTAGCATCCTATTTATACGATTCGCTACGCACTAAAATCATGCCTTTATCAGATGATTTAATTGTTTATCCAAGCCACGGTGCTGGAAGTGCGTGCGGAAAAAACATGAGTAAAGAAACTACAGATACTTTGGGAAACCAAAAGAAAACCAACTATGCTTTGCGAATAGATATGACTAAGGAGGAATTCACAAATGAAGTATTGGAAGGTTTAACTTTGCCTCCAGCTTATTTTCCACAAAACGTAATGATGAATATTAAAGGTTATGAAAGTTTAGATACAGTTATCGAAAAATCGTTCAAACCTTTAAATCCAAAAGAATTCAATGCTTTGGCAAATGATACTGCTGCTGTAATTCTAGATGTTCGCCATGAAAATGATTTCGTCAAAAGTCATATTCCACGTTCTATATTTATTGGAATACAAGGGAATTTTGCTCCTTGGGTAGGTTCTTTAATTATGAATACAAAACAGCCTTTGCTATTGCTAACTTCCGAGGGAATGGAACAAGAAACAATCACACGACTTTCAAGAGTAGGTTTTGATAATGTTTTAGGTTATTTAAAAGGTGGAATTCCTGCATGGAAAGCATCTGGATTTGAAACAGACAATATTAATTCTATTTCTCCAGAGCAATTTGCAATTGAATTGTCCGATAAAAGTATTGTTGTAGACGCAAGAAAAACAAGTGAATTTGATGCGGAACACGTTGAAAAAGCAATTAATATCCCTTTAGACACTGTCAATTCTCATTTAGAATCCGTTCCAAAAAACGAAGATTTTTATTTGCATTGTGCAGGTGGATATCGCTCTGTTATTATGGCTTCTATATTAAAATCAAGAGGATTTCATAATTTAATTAATATTGAAAAAGGGATCAGTGGTATCCGAAATACAACTGTTCCATTGTCTCATTTTGTTTGTCCCTCAACATTAAAATAAACTATAACAAAAAATTAAGTTTTAAAAAGCCAAAAGCAATTATTTTTTTAAATACTTTTGCATTTGTAAATCAAAAACAAATTATAATGAAAAGAATATTATTGTTACTAACTGTTTCTGCAGTTTTGTTTTCTTGCAACAAAGCAGGAGTTAATAAATACATCATTTCTGGTACTGTAAAAGGTATAGCAGATGGTAAAACTGTAGTGCTAGAAAAACAAGATGAAACAGGACAATTAAAACCAATTGACACTGTAAAAATCAAAGATGGTAAATTTACCATTAAAGGTACTTCAAAAGAGCCAGAAATAATGTTATTACAAATTGAAGCATTACAAGGAAAAGTTCCATTTGTATTAGAAAATGGTGATATTGAGGTTGTTGTTGATAAAGACAGTTTACAAAAATCAAAACTTTCTGGGACTTTCAACAACGATGTGTTTTCTAAATTTAATGTGGATGTAATTAAATTCCAAAAAGAATCTCAGAAAAAATTGATGGCTTTTCAAAATACCAATATGGCAAAAATGAAAGCTGCTCAAGAAGCTAAAGATACTATTACTATCAATAAATTGATGAAAGAGTATCAAGCGATTCAAAAAGAAGGAATGGATTTTTATGTGAATTTTGCCGAAAAAAATCCAAAAGCTTTAATCTCTGCTTTGATTGTTGACAGTATGTTAAATGATCCAAATGTAGATTTAGCAAGAGCTAAAAAGATTTTTGCAAGTTTTGATGCTAAATTAAAAAAATACAAACCAGGGAAATCAATCCAATCTAAATTGAACAAAATAGGAAAACCAGTTGCAGCTGCTGCGGAAGTAGGAACTATTGCACCTGATTTTTCTGCTCCAAATCCAGCTGGAAAATCAGTTTCTTTGAAAGAATCTTTAGGCAAAGTTACCATCGTTGATTTTTGGGCTTCTTGGTGCAATCCGTGTCGTGCAGAAAACCCAAATGTTGTGGCTTTGTACAATGAGTTTCATGCAAAAGGGTTGAATATCATTAGCGTTTCTTTAGACAAAGATGCCGCAAAATGGAAAGAAGCTATTGCAAAAGACAAATTGTCTTGGACACATGTTTCAAACTTAAACGATTTTGAAGATCCTATCGCACTTGCTTATGGTGTAAATTCTATTCCTTCTGTTTTTGTTTTAGATGCAAAAGGAACTATAATAGCAAAAGATTTGCGTGGTGCAGAATTAAAAGCCAAAATTTCATCGCTTTTATCGACTATTTAGTCACTCAAAACAAATAAAATTCAAAATCTCCCTAGTGGAGATTTTTTTTATTTAATTCTATACCAACATGTTAAAAATAGTACTGGAATTTAGTTCAAAATAAGTTTGAAATCCTTAAAAGTGTTGCTATATTTCCAACCGCTTGATAAGAATATATTAATCCAATAAAAAACTAACCGTTACCGTTGCAGTAATTGTGATTTCTCCAATTGCCAAGGTTTCTTTGGGAGCTTCTGCATTATCCATAGCCATGGTTTTTAAACCATACCTTGGTTGCGGAAAATAACTTTGAGAATTATCTGTAATCGTAAGCGCTTTTCCAACTTTCTGATTCAAAACCGAAACGTAATCCTCCGCCTTTGATTTTGCATCTTTCATTGCCAATTTTCTAGCTTGCGATTGGTATTCCTGTAGTTTAGATGATTTAAATTCAACCAAGTCAATCCTATTGATTCCTGCATCTACTAATCCATCCATAAAAGCATCATACTGTGTGCTATTTTTTAAAAGTATTTCAATAGTTTGTGTGGCATTATAATTACGTCTTTTCTTTTCATAATCATATTGAGGATTCAAAGAAACATTTTTAGTTTGAAAATCTCCTTTTAGAACTTTAAATTTTGTAATAAACTCGATTACTTTTTCAATGGAAGCATCATTTTGTCTTTTTACATCGGTAGCATTTGTACCTTTTGTTTCGACAGCAATGGAGATAAAAACTTGGTCGGGAATGACTTTAATTTTTCCTTCTCCAGAAACAGAAATTTGAGGAACTGGCTTTAGCTCTTGCGCTTGAGAAAGAGTAGAACATAAAATAATCATAATTAGAAGTACCTTTTTCATGGTAAAAAATTTAAAGTTATCCCTACTTTATTTCAAATGTTATGCCAATTATAGCTTTCCTAATTTTGCTAAGACAAATAGCAACACAATTGGAATTGCTAATAAAACAACCATCCCTAGATTATCAGTAAACATATGAGGTTCTTTTACTAAAGTAATCAAATAGCCGCCAATTGCACCCCCAAAATGCGCGGTATGTCCAATATTGTCTCGTTTAGCTTTCATTCCATAAATAGAATACAATAAATATCCTATTCCAAAAATATAGGCAGGAATGGGAATGGGTATAAAAAATAAAAACAAATTCATATTTGGTTGTAATAAAATAGCCGAATACAATACACCAGTAACTGCACCGGAAGCACCAATGGCACGATATGAATAATCATTAGCATGGAAAAACAACGTTAGTAAACTTCCAAAAACCAAACTTCCAAAATAGATTAATCCAAAGGAAAAATTACCCAAATATCCGTAAACAACAGGTGCAAAAATATATAATGTCAGCATGTTAAATGCCAAATGACCAATATCTGCATGCAAAAATCCCGAGGAAATCATTCGGATTTGCTCACCTCCGCGAATGCTGCCGATATGAAATTCAAATCTTCTAAAAAAAGTAGTGTCGTCAAAACCTTTGAAACTAATAATGATATTGAGAACAATAATGACTATTAAAATTACATTCATCGTGTTTAATTTAAATTCAATTGTAAAAGTAAAGATACTTTCATTAGCTTTTGTAAATCAAGGTCGTCAAAATAGGATTTAAATGTATATTTGCATTAAATATTTAAAAATGCAGTTTTTACTTTATATTTTTCTCTATCCGATTTTATGGTGTATTTCTATACTTCCTTTTCGGATGTTATATATCGTTTCCGATGGTGTTTATGTGTTTACCTACTATATTATTGGTTACAGAAAAAAAACTGTTCGGGAAAATTTGGCATTGGCTTTGCCGCATCTTTCAGAAAAAGATCGTTTAATTATCGAAAAAAAATCTTTTCATCACATGTGTGATGTGTTTCTAGAAATGATAAAAACTTTGACAATCTCTAAAAGCGAAATGGACAAACGGTACGCTTTTAAAAACCTCGAGGTATATTCAAATTTAGAAAAAAAAGGAAAAAGTATCGCTTTAATATGTGCGCATTATGCAAGTTATGAATGGGCCGTTTCAATGAATAGTAAGATTACTTTTGAAGGTTTTGCAGTTTATAAAAAAATAAACAACCGCTATTTCGATAAATTAGTTCGTGATATTCGCTCTAAATTTAAAGCTACTTTAATTACTACAAAGGAAACTATTCCTGTAATGGCAGCCAATTTTCGAAACAACAAACTTGGACTTTACGGTTTAATCAGTGACCAATCTCCTAAATTAGGTGCTTTTTTTCATTGGAATAAATTTATGGGAATAGAAGTCCCAATTCATACTGGTGGCGAAATGCTTGCCAAAAAATACAATATGAATGTCATTTTTCTTCGAACCAAAAAAATAAAACGAGGGTATTACGAAGCTTCATTTGAAGTGCTCTCAGAAAATGCGATGGAAGTTCCAAATTACGAAATCACAGATCAATTTCTAAAACTCGTAGAACAACAAATTTATGAGCAACCAGAATTTTATTTATGGTCGCATAAACGCTGGAAACACAGGAGGTAATGTTTTTAGATTTTCCATAAAATCGAATACCCATTTGATGATTTGTAAGATTTTGTTTATTTTTGTTATAGAAAGCAGCTAAAATATGAAATGGAACGCCAAAATAATCAGCCACAAAGGAACGCCAAGAATTGCTGTTTTTTTCGAAAAAGATGCCACGTTAATAAGTCGAATAAAAACTTTTGAAGATGCACTTTGGAGTGCTTCTAAACGCTACTGGCATTTACCTGACACTGAGCAAAACCGCTTACATTTTAAACTTGCTTTAGCAATTTCTTTACTACCTAATGCTGAAGGTATTGCTAGTATTGAAACATTTAAACGCTACTTGTTATCAAAAAGATATAGCCCAAATACTATTAATACTTATTGTGAAGCATTAAAATCGTTTTTAATCTTTTGCAATACCAAAGCAGTTAGAGATATTACAAATGATGATGTTATTTTATACAACAATAATTATATTTTAAAAAATAATTTATCATCGTCCTATCAAAATCAGATAGTAAATGCAATCAAACTGTATTTTAAAATTGTAAAAGAAACCGCAATTGAAATTGACAAAATTCATCGTCCTAAAACAGAAAAAGCATTGCCTAATGTTTTGAGCAAAGAAGAGGTCAAACAAATTATTACTGCTCCTACTAATTTAAAACACAAAACAATGTTAAGTTTAATTTATTCTTGCGGCTTACGATGTGGTGAATTATTAGCATTACAACCACATCATATTGATTCTAAAAGAAATATAGTTTTGTTAAAAAATTCGAAAGGCAAAAAGGATAGAATTGTTCCTCTAAGTCCTAAAATATTAGAAATATTACGAGAATATTATAAAGTTTACAAACCAAAAACGTATTTATTTGAAGGGCAAAAAGAAGGCGCGCCATATGATGCCAGAAGTATACAACTAGTATTGAAACAAGCGCTACATAAAACAGCTATTAAAAAACCTGTTACTTTACATTGGTTGCGACACAGTTATGCTACTCATTTGCTTGAAAGTGGAACAGATTTAAGATATATCCAGGAACTATTAGGACATAACAGTAGTAAAACAACTGAAATTTACACGCACGTTAGCACAAAAAACATTCAACAAATTAGAAGTCCCTTTGATGATTTGTAAGATAAAATTATTATATTTGATTTAGATAAAAAGCGAAACAAAACTTCGCATAGCTACCCAAATATGGGTGTATATACGAAGTTTTATATCGCATATAAATGAGTTACAAGCAAGTGTAGGACGACCGACAACTCGACTATAAACCGACAGAAACGGAGCAGGAAAATGCCAACGCTTCACAAAATTAAAAGAGGTGTT
>Ga0209443_1001509_pt1 | contig 14574 bp, 17 predicted proteins | sample LauGreBMM110DCMD_2_FD_187571 | JGI IMG/M metagenome (GOLD analysis project Ga0209443, IMG submission 187571) | Freshwater lake microbial communities from Lake Michigan, USA - Su13.BD.MM110.DCMD (SPAdes) (version 2) | ecosystem: Environmental > Aquatic > Freshwater > Lake | place: Lake Michigan... | reverse complement strand
AGCCATGATTTAAAGAATGAAACCTATGCAAACTTAGTTGATCAAACTTTGATGTGGATTAAAAAACATGAGCCTACTTCCCAATTTGCTACTTATCAAGAGGAGAAAGACAATGAATCCTATAAAATTGCTGACAAACTTTTAATTCGTGCTATCTTCTCCAACTACCAATTAAAAAGAGATTTGTTGAATCAAAAATTAGCGAAAGCAAGTAATTTAAAAGAGGCCTTGGACTATTTGTTAAAGAGTGAGGAATTGGAACAAATAAAACAATATGAAAAGTGGACGAAGGAATTCCTCCAAACACATCCTGAAAATATTGATACTACCTTACTGGAGGAGCCCATAATTTATTAATTTCCCTTCCTCCCACGCAAAATAACATATCTAATATGGATGCGTTTGTAATAAAATCATTTTGATCTGCAAATACTTGCTGATATTTTGGTAATCCTTCAATTCGGCTGTAATTTTTGGGCAACCAAGGATCTTGGTATTTTAATAAGTCATCTACTATAACCTGCTCATGTGATTGGTTTAAATCCCAATTCACTTTTAATTGACTTTGTAGCCAGTCAGCACAAAGCAGTAAAAAGTCAACCAATTTTACTGGTTTATTTAAATACAATGCATGTAAACTTTGTTCGTAATATTCAAAATACGGGGCCCTTTTATAACTGGTGGTGATGGATTTTAAATGTTGCGCACTCCATGGACTATCATAAGCAATTGCAATATCCTTGATGGGTGTTTTTTGATCTCGTCCACCCACAATAGGTATCGTCAACATTAATGGCCCTTGTGAAGTAATAATCACCATTCTATTTTTAAAGCTCATTTTTGTAAATGGCGCTTCAAGATCAAATAGCACATTTTTATTTTCCATTAAGGTTTTCACAAAATGAATGCTTCCAAAATATTGTAGGTCTGTTTTAAAAATTGGTTCGGACATGTGTTTGACTAATCAATTACTAACTGTAAATATATTTCCATAATCAACAAATAACTAATAATTTTATACAAATATCAAAAATGCAGTTTCGAATTACCCCTTACTTATTTATTTTTTCAATTTTCTTATTGTTACTTATTTCGTGTAGTCAACCCCAGCCATTTGTATTTAAAGGGTTGAAATCAATTAAAATTGAAAAAGCAAGTCTAGGAAAAAATGTATTCAAGGCTGAATTTACTTATGAAAATCCTAATTCATTTTCATTGGCCTTAAATAAATTAGACGCAGATATTTTTATTAACGATGAAAAATTTACACATTATCATTTGGATACGGTGTTTGATATACCGGCAAATGCTGCATTTGATTTGCCTGCAATTATGGAAGTTGATTTAACTAGTCTTCTCAAAAATAGTATTGACTTGATTTTCAATAAACCAATGAAAATTAGTGTAAAAGGTACTTCCACTTTATCAAAAGGGATGTTTACTAAAACTATCCCAATTGAATTTGAAACTACCCAAAAATTAAATTTGGCTTCGGTATTGAGTGGAAGAAACTAAGACGGCTAAACCTTTCCTTTATTGTTTCCAAGTAGCAGGGCTATTGCGCCACTCCATTAACATGTCCTGTGTACTTGCATCCACATCTCCTTTTTCAACAGCTAACTCAATTAAACTAGCATAGTTGGTCAATGAAATAAAAGGCACGCCTGCTTTTTTAAAAGCATCATCAGCAATATCAAATCCATAATTAAAAATGGATACCATCCCAACCACTTCTAATCCTGCATTTCTGAGAACATCTACCACTTGCAAACTACTTTTACCTGTAGAAATTAAATCCTCAATCACTAAAATTTTATTGCTCGATGTATAAGCACCTTCTATTTGGTTGCCCAATCCATGCTCTTTGGGTTTTGGTCTTACATAGATATAAGGAAGTTTGAGTTGATCCGCAGCCATAGCACCCCAGGGTATTCCAGCAGTGGCTACCCCGGCCAGCATATCAGCTCCGTCAAATTTTTCAAATATTACATTACACATTTCACTTTTAATAAAATCACGCACATAAGGGAAGGACAACACTTTTCTATTATCGCAATAAATCGGACTTTTCCAACCACTTGCCCATGTAAATGGCTCGTTTGGACTTAATTTTACTGCTCCAACTTGTAATAACTTTTCAGCTACGGCTTTTTGATTTGTCATAATTGTAAATTCGTGAGGCGAAATTAAAGTCAAATTGCTACATTCGTTGCAAGATTTATTAAATACTTTACACATTTTATGCCTACACAAATCATCGCCGCTGGTGGCCTAGTTACCAACCCACAAGGTCAAATACTTTGGATATTTAGAAGGGGTTTCTGGGATTTACCTAAGGGAAAATTAGACGAAGGTGAAACAATTCAAACTTGCGCAGTTAGAGAGGTTGAAGAAGAAACGGGGATTAAAAATATACGATTGCATGAATTATTGAAATTTACGAATCATACCTATTTTGACACCCACTTAAATCAAGAAGTGGTTAAAAGAACCTATTGGTTTCATATGACCATTTCAAAGGAACAAAAAGGGATTCCGCAAGAAACAGAGGACATTGAAAAAATTGAATGGCACTCACTTGCCACCGCAAAACATTGTTTAGATAAAACCTATCCTACTATTATTGAAGTGATTGAAGCTTACAGGATAAAAATTAATGAAATTTAATCCTAAAAAAAATTCACTGCATTTGTCACAATAAATCTGAATTGTTATTTCAAAGACTTAATAACTGCTTCTGGTAAAAATGGAGATGCATCTCCCCCATTCCTGATAATGTCTCTGACAATAGTGGATGCCACTGAAGTATATTTTGGTTCTCCTGTTAAAAAGATAGTTTCAATAGTGCGATCCATGGTTCGATTGGCATCAGCGATTGTTTTTTCATATTCAAAATCACTCACGTATCTAATACCTCTTAAAATAAAATGGGCGCCAATGGATTGACAAAATTTCACGGTTAATCCATCATAGGTAGCCACTTCCACCTTTGGTTGGTCTTTGTATATTTCATCAAACCATAACCTGCGTTGGTCTGCTGTAAACATTGGATTTTTAGAAGCATTAATGCCAATACCCACCACTACTTTATCAAATAATGGCAAGGATCGATTAATAATATCTATATGACCTAATGTTACGGGGTCAAAAGTTCCAGGAAATAAACAGATTCTTTGCATGGCTTAAAATTAGGAAAATTGCGAACAATTAAAGCAATTATGCTGGATTAGTTCGTCCAGTCAACAGATATAAGCAAGACATTCTTACCGCGACGCCATTCTCCACCTGGTCTAAAATGATAGAATGTGCACTATCTGCCACATCACTATCAATCTCTACCCCTCTATTTATGGGTCCAGGATGCATGATCACAATATCCTTTGAAAGCTTATCCAACCTTTGATTCGTGATACCATAAGCCATGTTATATTCTCTTAAAGAGGAGAATAAAGGCTGATTTTGACGCTCTAATTGAATTCTGAGCACATTGGCCACATCACACCAAGCCAGGGCTTTGTCAATATTATATTCAACCTTAATATCCATTGCTTCTTGAAGGTAAGTAGGTATTAAAGTGGGTGGCCCTGAAACCATAACTTCAGCTCCCATTTTTTTAAGTAAATAAATATTACTTAAAGCAACTCTGCTGTGCATGATATCTCCAATAATGGCAACTTTTAAGCCAGCCAATTGTCCTAGTTTCTCCTGCATGGAGAAGGCATCCAATAAAGCCTGCGTAGGATGTTCGTTAATCCCATCCCCAGCATTAATAATGGCCGCATCAATATGTTTGGCTAAATAATGTGGTGCTCCTGAAGCGCTATGTCTCATCACCACCATATCCACTTTCATGGACAAAATATTATTGACCGTATCTAATAAGGTTTCGCCTTTTGCAGCAGAGGAATTGGACACGGTAAAATTTACGACATCAGCAGATAAACGCTTTTCAGCGAGTTCAAATGAAATTCTTGTCCTGGTTGAATTTTCGTAAAATAAGTTTACAATCGTAACATCCCTTAAAGTGGGAACCTTTTTAACAGGTCTTTGTAAAACTTCCTTGAATTGCGATGCAGTTGATAAAATAAGTTGGATATCCTCTTTAGTGAGGTCCTTGATACCAAGAAGATGTTTGGTAGTTAGTGCCATTAAAAAACAAAATTAGTATATTTTTTTCAACCTGCCATGTCTATTATCCAATATTTTAGTCCACCAGGAGTATTACATCATCTACCCCATCATTTTCCTTCCACCTAACTTTCACCTTATAAGGAGAAGCGTCAATCATTTCCTTTCCAGTAAAATCGGGCTGAATGGGTAATTCTCGACTTGGTTTTCTATCAACCAAAACACATAAAGAAACCTTGGATGGACGACCAAAAGCCAATAAAGCATCCAATGCAGCTCTAATGGTTCGACCTGTAAATAATACATCATCAATTAAAATAACCGTTTTCCCTTCAATACTAAAGGGCAAATCAGTTTGTGTTGCTAAGTGTAATTCTCTACGAATATCATCCCGATAAAAAGTAATGTCCAATTTCCCATAAACTACTTGATCCGAAGGTAATTCTTGGTGCAGCGCGGCCACAATTCGGTCACTTAAATAAATCCCCCTAGGTTGTAAACCAACAATCACTGCATTGGTTAAACCTGGATAAGTTTCTAAAATTTGGTGTGCCAGCCTTTTAATAATGCTCGGTAGCTGTTGTTCACTGATCAGCGTCATTCCGTTAAATTTTAATAAAATTACACCCTTTTTCTCAATTTTTAAGGTGCTTAATGAAACCCTTTGTATTTTGCACACATGGTGGGCATTCAGCAACTTACATTGGTTCAATTCAGGAATTACATTCAAAAGGAATTCTACTTTACGAATCGTATTGTAGGCATTGTTGGCCCCAATGGTGTTGGTAAAACGAATGTATTAGATGCCTTGTATTATTTGTCCTTTACCAAAAGTTACTTTAGCCGTCCCGATGCACAAAATGTTCATCACGCCTATCAAGGCTTAAGAATTGACGGGAAATACAATATCAATAATAACGAAGTCACTATTTCTTGTATAATTAGAGAAAATTTAAAAAAGGAATTTTATTTCGATGAGGAAATGTACCCGAAGCATTCACAACACTTAGGTAAAATTCCCTGCGTGATGATAGCCCCTGATGATGTTCAAATTATTACAGGCACAAGTGAAGAACGACGAAAATTAATAGATAGTTTATTATGTCAAATCCATCCCCCCTATTTAAAATATTTAATTCAATACAATAAGATATTATTACAGCGAAATAGCTTATTAAAATTAGCGAGCGAAACAGGAAATTTAGATGCATTACTTTTAGAAACACTGAATGAACAATTAATAGAGCATGGAAAGCCCATTCACGAATATCGAAAACAATTAATGCAGGAATGGCTACCTGAAGTTTTAAATCTATACCAACACTTAGCAGGACAAGCCGATCATATTTCCATTAAATACCAATCGGCTTTGAGTGACCAGGATTTTAAAATATTACTTGAACAATCTTTACCTAAGGATACGATACTCCATCGCACTAATGTCGGTATCCACAAGGACGATTTGGTGATTACGATACAAAATCAACCTTTTAAACAAGAGGCCTCTCAAGGACAAAGAAAAAGTTTATTATTCGCCATACGACTTGCGGAATGGATGACATTAAAAAAATACAAAGGATTTTCTCCCATATTATTGATGGATGATATATTTGAAAAATTAGATGAGAACAGAATGGTACAATTACTTGCCTGGGTAAGTAAATCCACTGATGGACAAGTGTTTATCACCGATACACATAAGGACAGATTAACCCAACTATTGGGCAAACATTTGAGTAGTTATCAATTAATTGAAATTTAAAATCGTAACTTAGTCTTTCGTTATGGCAACATTTAAATTAGGCGACGCTTTAAAGCAATTCGTTCAAACTAGTAAATTAAAAAATGGAATTAGGGCTGCTCAAATTGAGGAAGTGTGGTCTGAAATCATGGGCGTGACTGTAGCCAAATACACTGATAAAATTTACATATTTAATCAAAAGCTTTTTATTGAAACAAGTATTGGTCCTTTGAAAAACGAATTGGGTTTTCAGAAAGTGCAAATTATACAAAGAGTCAATGAAAAAATGGGAGAAAATGTAATCTCAGAAGTGATTATAAAATAATAAATTTCTTTACTTTTCTACATAATCTTGGTAGGTAATTTTTTGCATGATGGTAGATCCATTCATTACAAAAATAGTTGGCCAAACTCTAGCGGCTGTCTTAATCATGGTGATATCGCCAATAAGTACATTTTCACCAGGTAATGATTGAATGGCACCTGCTTTATCAGCTGTGACGATATAAATTAACTTATATTTTTCTCTCAATTTTAAAATCATTTCATTCCAAGGAATACTGCTATCTACATAACCTGCAAAAACTAAAACATAAGGTATGGGTGTAATGAAAATCTTTTTGGTAGTGTCCAGTCCAGATAAAGTAGTTAAAGTAAAATCGCCAATGCCTGCTTTAAGACCATTCCCTTTACTTACCACTACTTCTTTTCTGTCGATATATATATAAGTTGAATCAAAATCACTTGGGAAATTATTGGCGTCAAAAAAATATTTTTTACCGCCTTTTTCAAACTCCATCATGATGGTAACACTATCCGAAATCGCACCTTTCGGTGATTGCATTTTTTCTTTAATGTCATTGCCTTGCTTATAAGGTAAACAGTCAATCAAAGGCAAATGTGTTAAAGCCTGTTTTTGGCCATACCCCACCAAAAATGTGGTGATTAATAAAATACTTACTCCAAAACCAGGATGCATAATTGCTTTGATTTTTTTTTGGGTAAATAATAATATAACAATACAAATAAATAAAATGATGTCTTTTATAAAACTGGTTTGCGGTGTTAAAGGAATACAATCTCCAAAACAGCCACAGGTTTTAATTTTTCCAGAAAATAATGCATACCCAGTTAAAAACGTAAAGAAAACAATCAACCCTAATAATAACCATAAAGTTTGCTTGTAGGGAAATTTGATGAGTAACGCAACACCAGCAACAATTTCAAGGGTATTCATAATTAAGGATAATGCCAAAGTATAATCATTAAAATAGATCATACCCCAAACCTCAAAAAATTCTTGCATTTTATAGCTTAATCCCAAAGGATCATTGGCTTTAATCAAGCCAGAAAAAATAAATAACAATCCTACACTCCAACGAATTATTTTTATGAAATTTTGCATAAGCTTGTTTTAATGTTTGCCTTCTCCTATTTGAATTAACGCAAAAACAGCATAATTTAATATGTCTACAAAATTTGCATCTATCCCTTCACTGATTAATGTTTTTCCATCATTGGTTAAAATCTGTCTAGTGCGCATTAATTTCATTAAGATTAAATCCGCATAACTTTCTTGACTCATATCCCTCCATGCTTCGCCATAATCATGATTTTTATCAAGCATCGTGGTTTTAGCAAAATTGACATATTCATGGTACATCGCTTGTACCTTTTCAACAGGCAATTCATCTACTTTAGGATCCCCTAACTTTAGTTGGATAAGCCCTATTACAGAATAATTAATGATTCCTTTGAATTCAGATGCGATGTCATCACCCACTTTTTGGGTACCAATATCTTGAATGGTTCTAATCCTAAGTGCTTTAATGAATATTTGATCCACGACTGATATAATTCTTAAAACGCGCCAAGCAGTACCATAATCTTTGGTTTTTTTGATGAAAATATCACTGCAGGTTGCAATGGCTTGATCAAATTGTGCGGAAGTTTGACTCATGAAAATTGACCTAATTACTATGTTAGTTAATATCTTTGAACAGTTGCAAGATAATCAATAACCACTTTATAATAAAACTATGTTCATAAATGTCGCTCAAAATGGGAAATGGGAATTAAATACCCCTCAAATCATGGGGATTATTAATATCACCCATGACAGCTTTTATGAAAATAGCAGGGCAAAATCTATTGCGGGTTTATTGGTAAAAGCAACTCAAATGATTGCAGAGGGGGCTCAAATTTTAGACATTGGGGCACAAAGTACCCGACCTGGTGCTGAGATTGTAAATACGGAAACCGAGTTGGCTAACTTAATTCCCTATGTAGAAGCGCTAAAAAATCAATTCCCCACGCAATTAATATCAATTGATACTTTTAATCCAATAGTAGCAGAACAAGCCCTAAATGCCGGGGCGCATATCATCAACGATATCAGTGGTGCCAGTTTTGATACTAAAATTTTAGAAGTGGTTTCAAAATACAAGGCAGGTTATATTGCCATGCATATTACCGGAAACCAATTAACCATGCACCAAATTGAAAATAGATCAGATATTATTTCCGCTATCATAGATTATATGGAAACGAAGAATGAATTATTGGCTTCCTTCGGTATTGAAAACTGGGTCATGGATCCAGGATTTGGATTTGGAAAAACCGTACAAGAAAATTTTGATATCGTTAAAAGATTACAAGAATTAAAAGTAATCAACCTTCCTATTTTATTAGGCGTTTCTAGAAAATCAAGTATTTACAAAACATTGGGGATTGGTCCAGCGGATGCGTTGAATGGGACTACTGTTTTAAATACACTAGGGTTAATGAATGGCGCTTCCATACTAAGGGTACATGATGTAAAAGAAGCAAAACAAATTATTGAATTATTGTCGTATCTACAATAAAAAACTCCCTCCCAAAATGGGAAGGAGTTTTTCTATTTCAATGTAGAAACGAAATTATTTTTTTACGCCAACTGGAGAAGGAGGTGCAGACATTGACTTAGAAGTTACATCTACTACTTCAATATCAAATGCTAAATTTTCATACGCTTTAATTTGACCATTAGGCTGAGGGCCATAGGCTAACATTGCAGGAATGTATAAACTTCCTTTTCCACCTTTTCCAAAATATTGTAATCCAATATCCCAACCTTGAATAACTGAATTAGTTGCAATTTTTACTTCAAAAGGCTTAGATGCTGAATCTTTAGGATTGATATTAGTATCAAAAGTTTCTCCTTTAAAATTATAGCCTTTGTAATATACGCTTGCAATTTTTGTAGAGTCTACTTTGTTGGTCGCATCACCAGCTTCTTTTACAACAACGAATACACCATCTGGTGATTGTACTGCATTGATTTTATTTTTAGCTAAGTATGCTTTTATCGTATTGATTTCTCTGTTTTTTTCAGCAGCCATTTCTTTCTTGTAATCATCATCTACTTTTGTAACATCCGCAAATACATCTAAAATTTCAGCTTTACCTAAAATGATATCTTTTGCTTTAAATACTTCATTCACTTGAACAGCGCCCATTTTAACTAATGTATCAATGCTTAAAGAGAATTCAATTTTATCTCCTTTTTTACATTTTGTAATGATTTCAGTAAAAGTATATTTACCTAATCTTGTGGTATCAATTGGGAAATAAACTGGTATTACACCATAAGTACTACTTAAAACAGTGTCTTTAGATTTTAACTTGTACTCAATATTTAATTTTACATATTGCCCTTGCGCCAATGGCTTTGAATTACCACTACCATGAGTGATTTTGTAAAGCATTCCTGAAGGGGCTTTTTCATATTGATTACAACTTGCAAACAATACAATAGCAGCTACTAACTTTAAAGTTGATTTTATCATTTTTAATTTAATTGTGTTAATTGTGATTTATAGTTTTCTATTATGATTTTAAAATCGTTTAGTGTTTCATCTACTGATTTTGAAGATCTTCCTCCAGCTGCATTTGCATGTCCGCCTCCTTCAAAATGAGTTCTTGCAAATATATTAACATCAAAGTTACCTTTGCTTCTAAAACTCCATTTTCTTTCCTCTTCTCGATCAATCAATATGGCTGCAAATTTAATGCCTTCAATTGATAATAAATAATTAACAAGCCCTTCCGTATCCCCTGTTTTTAACTCAAATTTGTAAATATCTGATTTGGGAATCGCCATGACTGCAGTTTTATATTCAGGAAGTACGGTCATCCGATTCAAAAACGCATTTCCCATGAACTTTAGGCGTCCTTCTGTAGAATTATCGTAGATATTTTCATGAATTTTAGCATGTTGTAAACCCAATTCTTTCAAATGGGCAACAATTTTATGCACTGATGCGGTGGTTGACGGAAAACGAAATGACCCAGTATCTGTCATTAACCCAGTATATAAACAGGCTGCTAAGTCCAAATTAATTAAATTATTATGGCCAGATTGTACGATAAAATCATAGATCATTTCACAGGTTGAACTCATTTTAACGTCACTAATGCCATAGGCAAATGACTGATTATCAGGTTGTTGGTGATGGTCAATTAATATTTTTAACGCCTTGGAGTCTCTAATGATTGGTTCTAAATGCTTTGTGCGATGTAGTATATTAAAATCCAAGCAAAATACATAATCTGCATCTGCTACAATTTGAGTCGCTTCTTTCTTATTGGCCTCAAAATCAATCACTTGATCAACTCCAGGCATCCAATCTAAAAAGGGTGCCCAATTGGTAGGTGAAATCACCCTAACCTCATGCCCCAATTGTTTTAAAAAGTGATATAAGGCAAGCGTAGAACCCATCGCATCCCCATCTGGCTTTTGATGTGCAGTGATTACAGCCTTAAAAGGTTGCTTTAAAATTGGGTAAAATTGTTCAATTGCTTGCATAAGTGTACAAAATTAACACAAATCAGATGTTTTTCAGTAAATTTGCGCCTTCAATTAAAAACTTTCAACAAAATATATATGAGTAACAGCACATTTACAATGATTAAACCTGATGCTACGTCAAAAGGCTATACAGGAGCTATTTTAGATCAAATTATCAAAGCCGGCTTCAAGGTTAAGGCAATGAAGTGGACCAATTTAACACCAGCACAAGCCGGTCAATTTTATGAGGTTCATAAAGAGCGTCCATTTTATGGAGAATTGGTTGACTTTATGAGCAGTGGCCCCATTGTAGCGGCGATTCTTGAGAAAGACAATGCAGTAGCTGATTTTAGAACATTAATTGGAGCTACTAACCCTGCACAAGCTGCAGAAGGTACTATTCGTAAGAATTTCGCAGCATCTATTGGCGAAAACGCGGTTCACGGAAGTGATAGTGATGAAAACGCACAAATTGAAGGGAATTTCTTCTTTTCTAAATTAGAAAGATTTTAGTTCAACTTTTACCAAAGTAAATATATAAAGCACCTCCATTGGGGTGCTTTTATTTTTTAGCCCCTCGAGTTTTAGGCTTACCGTATTTTTTTTGCATATCTTCTTTGTGATTCTTTCTTTTATTCACTTTGCTATTTTTGGCAGACTTTTCATGAAACGCAGGCCCTGATTCTTCTTTTTTTGGAACCTTAGTTTGTATAATCTTCATTCGAATCTTAGGCTTTTCATCTTCGGTTAAAATAGTTGAAATTTCAAGATCCTCAGGTAATGACAACAATGGAATATCTTGTTTCATAAGGGTTTCAATCCCTTTTTGTAAAACCTTTTCCTTCTCTGTAATAAATGTTATCGCTATTCCTTTTTTATCTGCACGTCCAGTTCGGCCAATACGATGTATATAATTTTCCGGTACATCAGGTGTGTCAAAATTAATTACATGGGTTACTTCCGCAACATCAATACCTCTAGCCATAACATCCGTTGCAATGATATATTTAAAAACCCCAGCTTTAAATTGTTTGACAGTATTGAAACGATAATTTTGATCTTTATTGGAATGTATCACCCCTACTATTTCAGGAAATTTAATTTCAAGTTGTTCAAATAACTGATCAGCCAATGCTTTGGTAGCAGCAAATATTAATACTTTGGTCATTGCCTCATTCGTAGACAAAAGCAGATTTAATAAATTTACTTTGGTATTAAAATTAGGAACATGATAAGCAGTCTGAATAATATTTTCTAAAGGTGTACCTGTAGGAGCCGCTTCGACGGTGATGGGTGCATTAAAGTAATCATGCATTAATTTTTCAACATCATCAGTGATGGTTGCTGAAAAAAGTAAATTTTGCCTTTTCTTAGGTAATAGCTCTAAGATATTGGTGATTTGTTTTCTAAAACCCAAATTCAACATTTCATCCATTTCATCAATTACTAATTTTTTAATCATTTTAGTTTTAAACGCCCCATTCATGATTAAATCAAATAATCTTCCTGGGGTAGCCACTAATACATCCACCCCTTTTTCGACTTCTATTTGTTGGGTATTAATATTCACGCCTCCAAAAACACCTACGGTAACTACACTCATGTAAGTAGTTAATTTTTTAACTGACTCCACCACTTGAACCACTAATTCACGTGTTGGTACGATGATTAAAATTTGGGGATCTTTATTTTTGTCATATTTCCATTGTCTTAAACAAGGAAGTAAATAGCCAAAGGTTTTTCCAGTACCTGTTTGCGCAATACCACAAACATCCGCCCCGGACATCACAATGGGGAATACACGATGTTGGATAGTGGTAGGCGTTGAAAAGCCTAACTCCTCCAATGATCTTAATAAGGGGGTATTTAGGTTTAAATCTTGAAATGTCATAGCGCTTAAATGTGGCACGAAGGTAGCTTATTAAAAGCGCTTAATTCATTAAATAATTGGTTATTTGACATGCATCAAGACGCAATTTACTGAAATTCAATATTTTATAAATATTTCATACTTGTGGTATATGATTGCTTTAAAAAAATTATATTTAAATGTTGGTATACTCACTGAGTCACTAATAAATAAACCAAAAAAGTATAAAATGAAGAACACTAAAACTGGAAATTCGTTGTTATTCCGAATAATAAAAAGTGCACCACTTTTTATTATATTATTACAAAGCACTTTTTTATTTAGTCAAAACGACGACAACATAAATAGTAGGGATATTTTATACCTTACTTCCGGGGGAAAACTTATTCCACAGCAAGCAATAATGGATATAAGGCATTATACCATTGCTTTAGAAGTGGACATGATCAACCATTCCATCAACGGCGCTACTGAAGTTAGTTTAAACCTGTCTAAAAAAACGGATACCCTCTTGCTCGACTTAATTCATTTATATACCGTTACAAAAGTAAAAGTGAATAATAAACCTGCATCCTTTTACCAACATGATGATAAAATATTTATTACGAATGCCCCTGGTTTTGAAGTGGGCAATCAAAAAGTATTAGTTGAATATAATGGCATACCTCCAGTAGCTATTAAACCCCCATGGGATGGTGGTTTTACATGGGCGAAAGATAAAAATGGTAATGATTGGATGTCCATCAATATACAAGGAGAAGGCGGAAAAATGTATTACCCATGTAAAGACCATCCGAGTGATGAACCTAATGAAGGGGCTGATTTAAAAATTACCATTCCATCAAATTTAATGGTGGCAGGGCCTGGATTATTAATGGGTGTAACGACTAAAAAGAACAAATCTACCTACCATTGGAAAACCAATTACACCATTAGTAATTATTGTATTTTATTCAATATTGGCAAATACAAAGTAATTAAAGATGAGTACACTACTGTTTTGGGAACCAAGGTACCTATTGAATATTATATACTAGAAGTAGACACCATGCATGCGAAAAAAGTGATTGAAACTAAAAAAAGAGATAGTAAAATTTTAGAAAAATATTTTGGAGAATACCCATGGGCAAAAGAAAAAATTGGTATTGCAGAAGTACCTAATTCTGGCATGGAACATCAAACCATGATTACTTTTGATAATAAGTTTAGCTATAAAACAATTAATGGACAAGAATACTCTGGAAATTTGTTTCACGAATATGCCCATGAGTGGTGGGCAAATAAAGTAACCAATAAGGACTGGGGGCATATGTGGATTCAAGAAGGAATTGGTACTTATGCAGAAGCATTAGCGATGTTGGAAATTGGTGGCGAAACTGCCTATGATCAAATTATTGCTGGGCATCGTAAAAACGCAAGAAATAGAATGCCCATTGTTCCTGACGTTGATGAAGCAACTGAAGAGTTAGTATATTCCGGAGGAGACATTTACGGTAAGGGCTCCTTTTTCATGCATAGTTTACGCTATGTTATTGGGGATGAAATATTTTTCCCCACCTTAAAAAAACTGGCTACAGATACAAAATACACTTATGATAATTTTGTAACCACCACTGATGTTGAACAATTATTTAGCAATGCTTCCAATAAAAATTTAAAACCATTTTTTGATTTTTATTTGAGAACAACCAAGGTTTTGGATATTACGATTAAGGAAGTAGGATTCCAAACATTCCAAATTAAAGTCAATAATTTCTTCATGGATTTGCCTTATGATATTACGGCCAATGGTAAAATGACACGAACAATCATTCCAAAAGAGGGAATCATTGTAAATAGTGCAACACCTCCGCAGGTGGACGCAAAAGGTAATTACTTAAAAAAAATAACACTATAATAATGAATAAGTTAACTAAATATTTTTTCAACATCATTTTATACACCCTACCCTTATTTGCTTGGGCTGATCAATATCCAATTAATAAGAATATAGACATCAAACACTAT